>MDTG01007033.1_pt1 | contig 19640 bp, 19 predicted proteins | sample 811421 | NCBI WGS metagenome assembly MDTG01 (sample SAMN05326645, study PRJNA326480) | marine metagenome | isolation source: seawater | place: Pacific Ocean: South East | collected 2011
CCTGAATTTTTAAATAGGATTGATGACTTAATAATTTTTAATAGATTAACGACAAAAGAAATCCAAAAAATAATAGAAATACAAATGGAACAATTACGTAAATTACTTAAACAAAAAAAAATTGAAATCCAAATAGATAAGAAAGCAAAAGATTGGATTTGCAAAGACGGTTTCTCAATGACATACGGAGCTAGACCACTGAAAAGACTAATTCAGACAGAGATAATTGATAAAATTGCTCACATGATTATGGATAATCAAGTTAAGGAAGAAACACATCTTTATATTACAACCAACAATCAGAATGAATTACATATAGAATATGAATAAGAATATTGGAATGATTGGACTTGGTGTTATGGGGTTTCACATTGCATCTCATCTAATAAAAAATAATACAATTCACATCATAGAGAGAGATTCATATAAAACTAAAGCATTTATAAAAAAGTTTCATAAAAATAGAAATTTTACATCTCATAAAAGTTTAAATGAATTATCAAATAATTGCTCTACTATTATTTCTTGTGTAGGTGATGATAAAGATCTTAATCAAATTTTTTTTAGTAAAAACGGTATTCTAGACGGATTAAAAAAAAATACTATTATTATTGATCACACAACAGCTTCAGCGGTAATTACAAGGAAACTTTATAAAAGATGCAAAAAAAAAACCTCATTTTTTTTTGATGCTCCAATGAGTGGTGGAGAAATTGGCGCAAAAAAAGGAAATTTATCATTAATGGTTGGTGGTGATAAGTCAAAATTTAGAGTGCTAAAAGAAATAGTTAATACCTATTCGAAGTCGGTAGTTTATATGGGTAAAAGTGGATCTGGTCAGTTGACTAAAATGGTCAATCAAATCTGCGTAGCGTCAATAATCCAAGGACTTGCAGAAGGGCTTTATTTTGCTAAGAAAAAGAAGTTAAATATTGATGATCTTCTTCAAGTAATAAAAAATGGAGCTGGTCAATCATGGCAACTAGAAAATAGAGGAAAAACAATGTGGAGAAATGAATTTAATTTTGGCTTCATGAATAAACTTATGCTTAAAGACTTAAATCTTATATTTGATGAAATAAAAAGCTCTAATTATGAATTACCAATTACAAAATTAATAAAAAGAAAATATAAAAAACTAATGGACATGGGATTTGAAGAGGAGGATACTTCGAATTTAATAAGGTTGCTCAAATAATTTTTTATTTTCCTTTACCCCAATCAAAGCCTCCAAAATTCTTTTTTTTAATAAATCTAATCCACTCTTTTCTTTTGCTGAAATTATCACAGACCTTTGATTTTGTAGATTATGAAAATTTGACTCATTCTCTACTAAATCTATTTTATTAATTACCTCAATAATTCTTTCATCATCTTTTTCTATTCCAATCTCTGAAAGAATTTTTTGAACTTCAGCTTTATGTATTAAATACTGAGAATCTGAAATATCACGAATATGAAGAATAAGATCTGAATATATTATTTCATCTAGGGTGGATTTGAATGCATCTATTAATGTCGTTGGTAAATCTCTTATGAAGCCTACTGTATCTATAAATATAAAATTAAATCCATTTAAATAACCATTCCTTATTGTTGAGTCTAAAGACGCGAATAACATATCTTTGGATAACACTGATGATCTTGTAATCAAATTAAATAAAGTTGATTTGCCAGAGTTTGTGTAGCCAACAAGAGAAATAACAGGAATCTTATTCTTATTTCTTCTATATCTCTGCATGTCACGAATTTTGTTTATTTTTGAAATTTTTTTTCTCAATCGATTGATTCTTTCCGTGAGTTGCCTTTTATCTGATTCAATCTGTTTTTCACCTGGGCCACCCATAAAACCAGCACCACCTCTTTGTCTTTCTAAATGTGTCCAAGATCTCACCAATCTACTTTTTTGGAATCTAAGACTAGCAAGCAAAACACTTAATTTACCTTCATTAGATTTTGCTCTAGAACCAAAAATTTCTAGAATTAAACCAGTTCTATCAATAATTTTACAATCTATAATTTTTTCAAGATTTCTTTGTTGAATAGGTGACAAATTAGTATTTATGAAGATTAAATTTACGTTAGTATCAATTGCCTTAGTTCTGAGTAATTCAACATAGCCTGAGTTTAAATATGTTTTTGAGTTTATTTTATCAAGACCTACAGTCTCGGAAAAAATACATTTTAGATTAATGGCTTTAGCGAGACTTACAGCTTCGTTTAGCAATAGAAACTTATCATATTTTGATTTTTTTAGATACGGATGAATAACAAAAGTACTAATATTTTTCATTTATTTGACTGTTTATAAACTCATTATATTCTGACATAAGTTTTCGTGTAATTAAACCTGGCTTTCCATTATGAATATTCTTTTTTTGAATCTTCACTACCGGTAGAATTCTGACTGTTGTACTCGTCAAAAAAGCTTCCTTACATGTATTAATATCACAAGCTTTAAAAGCCTTTTCTTTAATTTTAAGATTCAATTTTTTTGCAACTTCTATAACTGAATCTCTAGTTACCCCACCAAGTATAAAATTATTAGCAGGATGTGTTTGTATCTCATTATTTTTATTAATGATAAAAGCATTAGAGGTTGATCCCTCGGTAATATAATTATTTCTTATCTGCCACGTTTCATAAAAACCATTTTCTAAGGCATTTTGTTTTTCTAGGACATTTGGAAGCAAAGAAATTGATTTAATATCGCATCTACTCCACCTTTTGTCTTCAGTTAAGTTTACTTTAACTCCGTTTTTAACAAAGCTATTTTCAATTTTTGTTGAAAAAGTAAAGATAACTATATTTGGAGAAATAATTTTCGGAAAAAGATGATTTCTTGCAGCACTCCCCCTTGTAATCTGAAGATACAAAAAACCTTGCTTAAATTTATTTAATCTTATTAATTTATTTATTATTAATTTTAATGACTTATTATTCCTGAAAGGATGCTTAATTCTTAACTCTTGAAGAGACATATTCAACCTATCTAAATGCTTATTGAAATTAATTATTTTAGAATTTGAGTAAGACATAACCTCATAAACACCATCTGAAAAATTAAATCCACGATCTTGAATTGAAATCATGGAATCAAATTTAGTTTGATAAACTCCGTTGAGGTAACAAATGGACATCAAAAAAACTCAATATTTACTTCAGAATATTTTTCAATTTCTTTGATAGAAGAAGGTTCTGAAAAAATAATTAATTTATCTTTAACAAAGATTGTAGTATTTTCGTCTGGAAAAATAACTTCATTTCCTCTGACTATGCCACCGATAACAACACCCTCAGGCATATCTAGATCTGATATTTTTTTATCAGCGAATTTTGTTGTTGGTAATATCTCTATCTCCATAATTTCACCCCTATCATTTCCAAAATCGTGGATTTCCTTAACTTTACCTCTTCTAACATATTGAAGAATTGCTGAGGTGGTGATATTTCCGGGATTAATTAAGACATCTAAATCAAGCTTCTTAGAAAGGTTTCTGTAATTATTATTATTAACTATTGCCATTGATCTTTTACATCCAAGATCTTTTGCAAGTAAGGATGAAAAAATATTAACCTCATCATCGTTTGTTACAGTTATAATTACCTCTGCACTTGAAGCATTGGCCTCTTTTAACAAATTTGAATCTATTGCGTCACCATATAAAATTGTTGTTTGTTTAGAAAGCAAAGCAGATATGGCTTTGGTTCTTTCTAAATTATTATCTATTATCTTACAATTGATATCAGGATAATCCTTTTCAAGTATTTTTAAAATATTCATACCAATGTTACCAGCACCAACAACAATTAATTTTCTGTTTTCCTGAGATTTAATTCCAAAAACCCTTAATGCTCTTAAAATATCTTCATTTCTAATGCAAATATAGATATCATCACCAGGATATAGCTCAACTTTTCCAGAGGGTATTATTATTTGATTTTTTCTAAAAATAGAAAGAATTTTAACATCTAATCCAGAAAATATTCCAGGAAGCATCCGAAGAGGTGTATTTATGATTGGACAGTCATCATTAATTGATAATCCAATGATCCGCGCTTTTTTATTACCCAAATAAAATGAATCAAACGCGCCTGGGGTGTTAAGCTTTCTAATAATATCTTTCGCAACCTCGAGTTCCGGAGAAATAACGGCATCAACATCGATTTTCCCAGCTGAGAAAAGTTTATTTGCATAATTGGCTTTTAAATACTGAGTTTCTTTTATCCTTGCAACTTTTAAAGGAATCTTAAATAAATGATTAGCCATTTCACAAGATATAATGTTTAGTTCATCGCTATCAGTTACAGCAATTATCATGTCAGCTTCGTCTGCACCGGCTTTCTCAAGTATTTCAGGATGAGAAGTTTTTCCACATATGCTTTTTAAATCAAGGCTTTTATTTAGAGATCTTAATAAACTTTCAGATTCATCAATTATGGTTACATCATTATCCTCGTATACCAATTGCTTTGCAATATTTGAACCAATTTCCCCTGCTCCACAAACGATAATTTTCATCTAAGTCTCCATACTTATTTTTAAAATTTTTAATTTTCTATACAAAGCTGTTCTCTCCATTCCTATTTCTTGCGACATTTTAGCTACGTTATACTTATATTTTTGCAAATTATATATTAAATAATTTTTTTCAAAATCCTCTCTTGCATCTTTAATTTTTAGATTCATAGAATCATCTAAAAATGCATTATCAAAACCTGCGAGGTCTTTACTCAATTCTATTAAGTCATTTTTAGAAATTCGATCTACTTTTTTGTCATTTAACATAAAAATTATCCATTCTATAAATTTTTTAAGTTGTGAAATGTTTTTTATGCAAGAAAGATTTTTTAAATAAATTAAAGCATCATTTGAAAATGGCTTATTTCTCAGACTTTTTTCAGCAATAACTTGTGAGGAAAATATTGAAATTAATTCATCAATATCTTCTTTTCTTTTTTCTAAATTAGGAACTTCAATAACATTAAGATTTAATTTTTTTAAAAGATCTTCTCTTAAATATTCTTTAATCTTTAATTTTTGGTGACAGGAGGCTATGACCCTAACATTAAGTGTCTTAGAATTCAATGCACCAATCCTATAAAATTTTTTTTCTTCTAAAATTCTTAAAATCTTTCCCTGCAGTTTATTTGACATTAAGTTAATATTTTTAAAATAAATAGTTCCATTATTTATCTCCTCTAAAACGCCTAAAACTTCAATCACTTGATTTTCTTCAAACCCAAAAAGTTCTTTCTCAAGCTTGTCTTGATCAATTCTACAGTCAATGAATTTAAAATTTTTATTAGCTCTATGCGATAAAGTATGAATCTTTGAGGCAATAAATTCTTTTCCACTTCCATCACTACCTATTAATAAAATATTTGAGTCTGTCTTACTTATTTGTTTAATATTTTTTTCTAAAATTTTTGCAGATTTTGAAAATGTAACTAATTTTGATTCTGAATCTTTTCTAATAAAATCTTGAATCTTTCTTTTTAAAATCACATTTTCTAATGCTTTTTTAATTTTAAAAATAAGCAAATCACTATCAAAAGGTTTTTCTATAAAGTCGTAAGCACCCTTTTTAATAGAATTAACTGCTGTTTCAATATTGCCATGACCACTAATCATTATAACAGGTATATTTTGATCAATTTCTAAAATTTTTTCTAATGCTTGAAAACCATCAAACTTGGAATTGTTTAACCAAATATCAAGTAAAACTATCGAATACTTTTTTTTTTTAAAAAGTTCAATTCCCTTTTCAGATGATGTTGTGTATTCGCATGAATAACCCAAATCATTTAACAGACCAGAAAGTTGTTCACAAATATCAGGCTCATCATCAACAATCAAAATTCTGCTTTCTTTGACAATCATTTGATCTTAAGTTTTTTAATTTCTAAATAATTTGATTCGTACACATGCTCCGCCATATTTTTTACTATCTAAAAGATTAATATCACCATTATGATCTTCAATTATTTTTTTACATATAGCTAAACCCAGTCCAGTTCCATTGGGTTTGTTAGTGATGTAAGGCTCAAAAAGTTTATCTCTATTTTCAGGAAAACCTTTACCATTATCTTCAATATTTATTGTAACATATTTATTCTCTTTGAGTATTTTAATAGATATTATCTTATCTTTCTTTGTGATTGATTCGAAGGAATTTTTAAGAATATTTAAAAAGACTCTTCCTAGCTGATTTGAATCACAATTTACATAAGCATCTTTCAGTTCGTTTTTATATATAATCTTAATATTATCATCAAGAATTTTAACAGTATTTATTTGAGTTTCTATAATATGCTGAAGCTTTGATTTTTTAAATTCACTTTCAGGCATTCTTGCAAAATTTGAAAATTCTGTAACGAGTTTTTGAATATTATTGACCTGCCTTTTAATTGTATTTGTACAATTAACAAAAATATTTTTATTATTTTGGGCTTTTGAAAATGAATTTTCTAGCCTTTGGGCTGATAATTTTATTGGTGTGAGTGGATTTTTTATTTCATGAGCCATATATCTCGCAACACTTGACCACGCAGCGTTTTTTTGTGCTGATACAAGTTCTGAAACATCATCAACACTTAGTACAAATCCTTTAAGAATTCTTTTTTCTACCATTTCAGATATCTTAATATTTAGAAATTTTATTTTATTTGTTGCAGAATACTTAATTTGTAATTCATTATTTTTTATTTTTTTGTCTTTATATTTTTTTAAAATATTTATTAGTATGGAATTATCCTTTAACTTTTCTTTCTTAATCTTATTTTCAAATATTTCCTGAGAATTTTTGTTTAACAATAAAACTTTATTATTTAAATCGACATAAATAATACCTGTATTAATATTGTTAATAATTTTTTCAGTAAACTTTCTTCTAAGGTTTATTGTTTCTTTTGCTCTAAATAATTTATTTTTCTGATCATTAAGTATATCCAACATTTTATTTAAAACATTTGATAAAATATTAAATTCTGTATTCCCTGAAAATATCCTTATCCTTGTTGAAAAATCATCACTAATGATTTTCTCTGAATCAAATATTATCTGCATTATCGGTTCAATAATTCTATTGGAAAACCTTAGTCCAAACCATACAGCAAGAAGTATCATTAAAAAATTTATTGCAATAAAGAGCTGATTAAACAGAAATTGGAAATCATCAAGTTTTTTTGTAAGATTTAAATACTCATTTGCAGCAATATCAACGGACTCAACCCTACTAAGCACATTTGGGTCAACATCTTTACCTATAAATAGATAAGTGGGTATTGCCCGTTGAATTTTCATTAATGCTCTTACTTTTGTTTTATCATTATTTGGGAATACTGCAATATCCCCATCATCCGCTATTAAAAAAGACCAAAGGGGAGGAGCAGTTTCTGTTTCAATGAGAAAACTCCCGACTTTTGCAAGTAATTGTCCTGAACTTTCGAATATTATAGCTTCATCCAAGTCTTTTACTTCAACAAAATATCTTAAAAATTCTGTTAATCTGTCTTTATCAGTAAAAAATACTATTTTTTCATTATTAATTTCACTTCTAATGAATAAAATATCATTTTGTATATTTTTTATATGTTCATTGAAATACGACTCTGATATATTTTTTGATCCATTTATTACTTGCTTAATTTTATCATTGAACCAAATCTTAATTCCTTGATCAAAAAAAATTAATGAAAAAATTGTAATTAGAGTGGAGGGTATTAATGTTATAAAAATAAATAAAAGCGTAAACTGAATTTTAAATTTGGACTTAAACTTTTCTTTATTAAAATTTTCTTTAATTTTTACAAACGAAAAAATAATAAGAACAACAATTAAAAGAAAGTTGATTGAGATTAATTGTGAGACATTTTCAACTTCTTCTAAATTTGATAAATTTCCAGCTAGTGTTAGAAAAATTAGCAAACTAAGTATGAATGCAAATAAAAAAACTATTAAAAAACAAATATTAATTGTATCTTTTTTGTGAATTAAATTAGATAACTTAGAAAGTATCATTTTTTTCCATATTTATGAGGAATATCAAGTTTTTTAATTTTTGATCTTAATGTATTTCTATTAATACCCAATACTTTCGCAGTTTTAATCTGATTACCCTTACAAAAATCAAGTGTTTTAAGTATCAAGGGTCTTTCAAATTCATCCATAAATTTTTCATATAAATTAATTGCTTCATTATCATTATCTAGTGATTTAAAAAACTTACTAAGGAAATTATCTAGATAATTTCGTAAATTGTCTTTTTCAGATTTATTATTTAGATCGATATTTTTTTCTTCATCACCAAAAATGTCGTGATCAAGGAAGTCCTGAATTAAAGCTGAAGAAATATTACTTTCTGAGGTTAAAACAGATATTCTTTTTAACAAATTTTCTAACTCTCTAACATTACCCGGCCAAGTGTATTGTTTCATGAAATTTATAGCTGAACTATCAAATTGTTTTTTTCCTTCAGAATAAATATTTAAAAAATGTCTTGCTAATGAAACTATATCATTTTCTCTTTCTCTCAGCGGTGGTAACACAAGGTTTATTACATTTAATCTATAAAATAAATCTTCTCTAAATTGTCCGCTTTCAATTGAATTTTTTAAATTTTTATTTGTTGCTGAAATGATCCTTACGTCTGTTTTTATAAGGTCCCTTCCACCGACTCTTGTAAATTCTCCAAACTGCAATACCCTCAGAAGTCTAGATTGAACGTCGTAAGGCATATCGCCTATTTCATCCATAAACAATGTTCCCCCAGAGGCTTTTTCAAAAAAACCTTTTGTTCTTCTTTCCGCACCTGTAAATGCACCTTTTTCATAACCAAACAACTCACTTTCTATTAAGTTCTCTGGCAAAGATGCCATATTAATAGCTATAAACTGAAATTGCGATCTATCACTAAAATTATGAATTGTTTTTGCAACTAGCTCTTTTCCTGTTCCAGACTCACCATTTATTAAAACTGAAAAGTTTGTTTTTGTTATTTTAGCAATATTCTTATAAACAACTTGCATTGAAGCAGACGTTCCAATCATAGGGAGATTATCCTCTATTTTTATTTGTTGACTACTTCCCGCTTTTTTTTTTAAGGATCTATCGACTGTAATTACTAAATCATTTAAATCTAAGGGTTTTGGAATATATTCAAAGACATCTAATTGATCTGCTTTTATGGCTGTAAGAATATTATTTTGTGCACTAATAATAATAAATTCAAGATGGTTAAATTTCTTTTTAAGTTTTTTGACAAGCTCCAAGCCGTCACCATCAGGTAAAATCACATCACATATAACAAGATCAAAATGTTCCTTTTCTAGTAAAACCCAACCTTCAGAAATTGTAGATGAGGTTTTTATAAAAATCTTTGATGTGCTCAATGCTTTTACCATTACAGTCCTTAAAGAATGATCGTCATCAATTATGAGTATTTTTTTTTGCATATTAAAACGGTAAAGTAATTTTTACAGAAGTTAAACCATTTTTAGATTGTATATCAATAGAACCATCATGATCATCTATTATTTTTTTAACAATGAACAATCCGACTCCAGACCCTCTTTTTTTTGTTGAAAAAAAAGGTAAAAATACTTTTTTAAGAATATCTTCAGAAATACCTTTGCCATTATCAGAAAAGGTAATACTAATTGAATTCTTTTTTATAATGTCTTTTAAATTTGGAATTTTAATACTCTCACCTACAATAAATCTAGTCTCTATTCTAAGAAAAGAATCATCGTTAAAATTTGATGACTCGTATGAATTTATTAACAAATTATCAAAAGCTTGTATTATTAAATCTCTATTTATTCTTATCAACGGTAAAGAGGGATCAAATTCTTCAAAAATTCTGAAATCATTGGGCATTTGCTTTATTTTAAATAAACAAAGTCTTATTAACTCATGAATGTTTTCTTTATTTTTTTTTTGTAATTTATTTGAATCTGTTAGATTGAAGTTTGCAAACAACCGATTTATTCTTAAGGCCTCTGATTTTATTATTTCTAGAAGTTCATGATCAACATTTAAATATCTTTTTCTTATCAAATCTGAAGCTAGCTTTATTGATGATAATGGATTATTTACTTCATGAGAAAGTATTGAAAAGATTTCATTAAAAAAATCTAAATTTTCATTAAACAATCTATTTTCTTTATTTTCTATTCTGCTGAAAATCAATATAAATTCATTATTTATTTCTTCTGAAACAACACATTTTATTTGATAAAAAAAACAATCTATTTTTAACTTGTCCTTGATAACGAAATTTCCATGTCTATTAGTTGCCTCTTTAATATTTGATAACATCATGAAATCTTTTTCAAATAGTTCATCTAATACCTTTCCGGAAAGATATTCATTACTTTTTTTAAATAAATTCTGAAATTCAATATTACAATATTTTATCTTATAGTTATCTTTATTCACAATAATTGTGGGATCTGGCAAAAGGTCAAAAATGGTTTTAAAGAAAACTAAGGTTTTTTTATTTAACATTAAAAAAATTAAAAAAAGTCATTTATTAGTGTCTTTAATTTACCTTCATCTAAACATTTATTAATTTTAAAACGAAATTCACTTGAGTTCACTAGACTTCTTGAATACCAGCCAAGATGTTTTCTAAACGTTTTAATGCCAATTTCTCTTCCATAGTGCTCAATATTTAATTCAAAGTGTTTGAGAATAATACTTTTCCTAGTTAAAGAGTTTAATTTAAATTGTTTACCGTCATTACTTTCAATTTCTTGAAAAATCCATGGTTTTCCATATGAACCTCTTCCTATCATTACACCATCCGCACTGGATTCCTTTAATGCATTTTCTACATTCTCACCTGAGGTAATGTCTCCATTAACAAGAACAGGTATTTGAACGCTTTTTTTAACCTTACTAACAAATTTCCAGTCTGAGCTACCCTTAAACATTTGACATCTTGTACGACCATGAATTGTAATCATTTTTATTCCACTATGCTCAGCTATTTTAGCAATAACTGGAGCATTCAATGAATTATCATCCCAACCTTTTCGTGTTTTTAGTGTAACAGGTATTTTTACAGAAGATGTCACAGATTCAAGAATTTTAGATGCAAGAATTTCATCTCTCATTAAAGCTGAACCAGCATAACCGTTAACAACTTTTTTAACTGGACAACCCATATTAATATCAATTAAGTCTGCTCCATAATCTTCGCAAATTTTTGCAGCTTCTCCCATTATTTCAGGATCACACCCTGCTATTTGAACAGCTGATAAAAAATTATCAGTTCTTTTTATCATTTTCATCGTTTTTTTATTCTGTTCTAATAGTGCTCTACTTGCAATCATCTCAGAAAACACTAAACCAGGTTTAAATAATTTTACAATTTCTCTATATGGATAATCCGAAATACCTGACATAGGAGCTAGCAAATAGTTACTCTTTAATTTTAGGTCACCTATTTTTAGCATTATCCTAATAACTTAATTCCAAAATACGAAAAGGTAATAAAAATATAAGATAACAGAATCATCTTAAAAACCATTTGACCTGATAATCCAATGATTTTTCTAACAACAATAATTAAAATTGTTATTAGAAGTGTAAATAAGCTTAAGATTACCTTTTCGTTAAAAAAATAAATTAATTTCTGTCCAGTTTCAATAAAATAATAAAGTCCTGATAATAAAGAGACTATCAAAAAAATAATCGTTATATATAAAAATCTTATTGCTAGAAGTTCGCTTTCATAAATCGAAGGCAAAGATTCATTTATTATTTTATTAAATTTCATTTTTTTGATGTATTTATCTTGAACAAAAGTACAAAAAGATGTCCCCAAACTAATTGTAATTAGAGAATAAGCTAATAGAGATGTAATGATATGTAAAATTAAAAATTTATTTTCAAATAATTCAAAAACGTCATTATCATTTATATAAGATATTCCTATAAAAAATCTAAAAATAAATAATATCAAAAAAAAAGGAATAAATATTATTCTTAGTCTAATAAATTGATAAGAAATAATAGACAAAATTAAGAAGATAAAAAATGTAATTAATGTTAAAAGTGATGTTACTAAAGTAAGTGTATTAGATATATGATTTAAGACGTATAAATAATGAAGAAAACCAATTATAAATAAAAAAAATAAATTAAATAAGTAAACTAACCTATGAATATCTGTGTTATTTTGTATTCTGGTAAAACACAGAAGAGAAAATAATAAGAAACCTAAAAAGGAAATTACTTCTATAGATACATATAAGTTCATGTAATATCTATACTACAATTTTTTATGCAAAAAAATAACTTAGCAATAATACTTAGCGGAGGTCTTGGAAAAAGATTTAAATCATCTCTACCAAAACAACTTCATAAAATTAGTAATTCTACATTGCTTCAGTTGAGCATGAAAAACTTTGTAGGTTCTAAATTATTTAAATATATTATTATCGTTAGTCATAAAAACTTTATCGATGAAACAAAAAAGCTAATTACGAGTAAAAATATTTCTATAGTTGAAGGGGGTGTTACAAGACAAGAATCTGTTCAAAATGGTTTATATGAGGCACAAAAATATTCTCCAAAAAAAGTAATCATTCATGATTCAGTTAGACCATTTTTTTCAGTTAAACTTATTAAAAAAATTTTAAATGAGTTGGAAAATTATGATGGAGTTATTCCATCTTTAGACGTTCATGACTCAGTAAGATATAATTTAGAAAATAATTTTAAAAATATTAATAGAGAAAACATAAAACTCATCCAAACTCCACAAGGATTTAAATTTAAACAAATATTTAATGCACACAAAAAATATAAAAAAAACAACTCAACTGATGACTCATTAATTATGTATAAAATAAATAAAAATATTAAGTTAATAGATGGGGAAAAATTTAATTTTAAAATAACTACTAAAGAAGATCTAGAATTTGGTAAATTATTGTTTAGAGGAGCCAATCAAATGCAAAATATTAGAGTTGGAACGGGTTTTGATGTCCATAAATTCAAGAAAGGAAAATTTCTAAAACTTTTTGGTGTAGAATTACCTTTTAAAAAGAGTTTAGAGGGTCATTCAGACGCAGACGTTGGTTTTCATTCGATAGTTGATGCAATTTTGGGCGCACTATGTATGGGTGATATAGGAAATCACTTTCCACCAAATGATAAAAAATGGAAAGATAAACCGTCAATACACTTCATGGAGTATGCAAGGAACCTACTATCACAAAATAAGTTCAAAATAAATAACTTGGACATTACTCTAATTTGTGAAGAACCAAAAGTATCAAAGTATCAAAAAGAGTTTATAAAAAGTGTTTCAAAAGCACTTAAATTAAATCATAAATTAGTTAATATAAAAGGGACAACGACAGAAAAACTTGGGTTCCTTGGAAGAGGTGAAGGTATTGCTTGTCAAGTTTCAGTTACGATCTCTAACGATGATAACTAAAAAAAATATATCTATATTTTTTTGCACAGGTTTTGGAATAGGGTTTTTTCCTTATTTCCCAGGCACATGGGCTTCATTAATAATACTACCTATTTGTTGGTTCTTAAAAAGCAACTATAACACTGAGATTTTTATATTTACGATCTGCATTTATAGTTTTATTAGTTTTTTTTTGTTAAAGATTATGCTAGCTAATAAAAAAAATATGGATCCAAAATATGTGGTGTGCGATGAGTATATTGGTCAGGCTATTGCTTTAATTTTTTGTGATCAGAAAATACTTGATTATCTAATTGCCTTCTTACTGTTCAGATTTCTAGACATCTTCAAACCTTTCCCAATAAGTTATTTCGACAAATTAAAAAGTGTTTCTGCAGTTATTTTAGATGATGTTCTAGCAGGAATCATGGTGACTTTAATATTTATAATTTATTATGGCGTCTAAAAAAAATATTATTAAACTTTTTAAGATCCTTAGTAGGAAAAAAATTAAACTTTGCGTTGCTGAGTCAGTTACAGGAGGAGGCTTTGCATTCGAAATAATAAAGATTAAAAATGCATCAAAAATATTTGATTACTCAATTGTTTGTTATAATAATGAATCAAAAAGTAATTTTTTAAACATTTCAAAAGATATTAAAAAATATGGGGTTGTAAGCAGTGAGGTTGCAAAATCTATGGCATTGAACATTTCTAAATATTCGAAAAGTAAAAAAGTTCTTGCTTTGTCATCTACTGGTCAGGCTGGTCCAAATAAAATTAATCAAAAGGAAAAAATTGGGACTGTATTCATAGGCATTCACTATTGTAATAATAATTTTTCAATAAAAAAAGTAATCAAAACAAATGATAGAGTAAAGATAATAAATAAAATTATTGATGAAATGGTAAATATCGGGATAAAAACTATTTTGGATTGAATTCGTAACGTAATATCATTTCGTTTGGATTCTTATAAAATAATTTATCTTTTATAACAATTTCTCTGAATTTTTTTGAATTCTTAAAATCATCTAGAAAAGAAGCATGTTCATCGTGAATTTCTTTTTTTGCCGCCAAAAGAGATTCATTGGCCTCAATTAATTCTAGGTTTTTCATAAAAACAAATATGTTTTTCTTACTAAATAATATTTCAAATAATAAAAAAAAAAGAAATAAAAAATAAGAAAAGAATAAGATCTTTTTATTTATTTTCATTTTATATATTTTCTAAATGGATTAGTTCCAGCAAAAATTATTGAATCATCTCTATCTTCAATCCTTAATAGCTGATTATACTTTGCAACTCTCTCTGAACGACATAAAGAACCAGTTTTTATTTGACCTGATGAAGTTCCGACAGATAGATCTGCAATAAATGTATCTTCTGTTTCGCCAGATCTATGAGAGATAATTGTGTTAAAATTATTTTTTTTTGCTAGCTCTATTGTTTTTATTGTTTCAGATAAAGTGCCAATTTGATTAAGTTTTATCAGTATAGAGTTTCCTGAATTACTATCAATACCTTGGTTTAGCCTCTCAGTGGAAGTAACAAACAGATCGTCTCCTACCAACTGACATTTTGAACCAATTTCTTCCGTTAAATCAGTCCACCCAGCCCAATCATTTTCATTTAAGCCATCTTCAATCGAAATAATTGGATATGATTTAATAAGGTTAGAATAGTATTTAATAATTTCATCTTTTTTAAGTTTTAGTGATTCACCCTTCATGATGTATTTATCTTCATGAAAAAACTCAGATGCTGCAACATCCAGAGCAATAAAAATGTCTTTTCCAGGTATATAGTTTGATTTTTCAATCGCTTTTAAAATTAAATCCAAACACTCTTTATTTGAAGAAATATTAGGAGCAAATCCACCCTCATCACCGACAGATGTTGAGAGTTTTTTCTCGATTAGTAAATTTTTAAGTGAATTAAATATTTCACACCCTGCTCTCAATGCACTTTTAAATGAGTTGAAACCAACAGGAACTATCATAAATTCCTGAAAATCCAAATTATTATTAGAGTGACAACCACCATTTATTATATTCATCATTGGTGTGGGAAGTGAATTTTGGATTCCACCTATATATTTATAAAGTGGCATGTTATTAAAATTGGAAGCAGATTTTGCACATGCCAAAGACACTGCTAATATTGAATTAGCTCCAAGTCTTTTTTTATTTTTAGTTCCGTCTAATTCTATTAATACATTATCAATATCGTTTTGATTTGTAACATCAAAACCAGATAATGTTTCTTGAATTTCAGTGTTAATCATATCAACTGCATTCTTAACACCTTTCATAAAAAATCTTTTTTTATCTCCATCTCTTAACTCATGTGCCTCATACGAGCCAGTAGATGCTCCAGAAGGAACTGAAGAGATACCAATGTGACCTGAGGAGAGACGAATCTCAACTTCAATTGTTGGCACACCTCTACTATCTATAATTTCTCTTGCAAAAATTGATTTAATATTCGACATCAACTTAAGTCCTCATTTTTAGACAAATTATCATAAAGGATAAGACTTTGTATGAGTTTTCCTAACTGCTTTAATGGTACCATATTTGGTCCATCAGACGGAGCTTTTCTTGGGTTATTATGAGTTTCGATAAATAAAGCAGATATACCAGTAGTTGTAGCAGCCTTAGCCAAAACAGAAACAAACTCATATTCTCCACCAGAAGCATTTTTATTAGCTCCTGGCAGTTGAACTGAATGAGTTGCATCAAATATCACAGGAAACCCAGTTTTTTTCATAATAGGGAGAGATCTCATATCAGATACTAAATTATTGTACCCAAACATAGTACCTCTCTCAGTTAGAAGCAAATTTTTATTTCCGGTCGACAAAAATTTTTTTACAATATTTTGCACTTCAAAAGGAGACAAAAATTGACCCTTTTTTATATTTACAGGTAATTTTGTTCTTCCAGCTTCTAAAATTATATCTGTTTGTCTGCATAAAAATGCTGGAATCTGAATAATATCAAGGAATTCTTTTGCCATTTTACATTGAAAAATATCATGTATGTCAGATATAACTGGACAATTAAATTTGTGTCTAATTTGGGCTAGAATATCTAAACCTTTTTTGATGCCAACTCCTCTCTGGCTTTTGTGGCTTGATCTGTTGGCCTTATCATATGAACTTTTAAAAATATATTTGAATCCAATTTTCTTTGACAATTCTTGTATTGCATAACAGGTTTCAAAAGCATGCTGTTTGCTCTCAATCTGGCATGGGCCTAAAATAAATTTAAGTTCTAGATTATTTGATAAAAAAAAATTATTAAAAACTTTAACTTTCTTCATTTCAGACTATTTTCTAGCAAGGCATTTATAAATGAATTAAAAATTGGATGAGGATTAAAAGGAGTAGATTTTAATTCTGGATGAAACTGTACTCCTAGAAACCATGGATGATCAATTCTTTCTATTATTTCAACAAGATTTCCATCTGGAGACATTCCTGACAAGATAACTCCACTTTGTTCAATTTGTTTTTTATAATTGTAATTTACCTCATAACGATGCCTATGTCTTTCACTGATTTTGTTTTTTCTATAAATATTATAAACTTTTGATTTTCTTTTTAGAATTGCAGTGTAAGAGCCGAGCCGCATACTGCCACCAAGATTATTTATATCATGGATAAAAGTTTTTTTATTTTTTTTCCACTCATGTATCATTGAAATTACAGGTAAAGATGTTTTTCCAAATTCGGTAGATGAAGCATTTTCATAGCCCTCTAAGTTCCCAATTGATTCTAAAATAGCCAACTGCATTCCAAAACATATTCCTAAATATGGTATTGAATTTTTCTTTGATATTTTAATAGCATTAATCTTACCAAGTGTACCGTCTTTTCCAAAACCTCCAGGTACCAATATACCATCACATTCATTCAATTCCTTTTCACATTTTTTTATATCTTCAATTTTTTTTGAATCCACCCATTTAATTTCTACTTTTGTGTTATTATAAATCCCACTATGAAATAAAGCTTCATTTAATGATTTATAGGATTCAGACAAATTGGTATATTTTCCGACAATAGCAACTGTTACTTTTGATTTAAGTTGATTAAATTTTTGCAAAAAATCTGACCATGGTTTTAAATTAAGAGCTTTTTTATTCTTTATCTCAAAATGTTTAAATAATTGTTTTAGTAAGCCCTGATTATTCAATTTTAGAGGAATTTCGTAAATTGTTGCGGCATTCTCAATTAGTATTACAGAATCAAGTGAAATATTACAAAAAAGGGAAATTTTACTCTTTTCATTTTTCTTAAATTTTTTTTCTGCCCTACATAATAGTAGGTCTGGTTGAATACCTAGACCAAGTAGTTCTTTTACTGAATGTTGAGTGGGTTTGGTTTTAAATTCATTTGCTGAAGACAAAAAAGGCACGAGTGTCAAATGGATAAAAAGAGTCTTATTTTTTCCTAATTCGTTTCTGAGTTGTCTTATTGCTTCAAGAAATGGCAAACTTTCAATATCACCTACGGTCCCTCCAATCTCACAAATTACAAAATCTTCTTTATTTAAATCTTTTTTAATAAATTTTTTTATCTCATTAGTGACATGAGGAATAACTTGTACAGTTGAACCAAGATAATCCCCTCTTCTTTCTTTTTTCAATACCTCTGAATAAATTTTTCCTGTCGTAATATTATCATTTTTTTTTGAAATAATTCCTGTAAATCTTTCATAATGCCCTAAGTCCATATCAGTCTCAGCACCATCGTCAGTTACGAATACCTCACCATGCTGTGATGGGTTCATGGTTCCCGGATCTATGTTTAGGTATGGGTCGAGCTTTCTAACTCTTACTTTATAGTTACTTAGGCTCAAGAGAGAAGCAATTGATGATGAAACAATACCTTTACCTAGCGATGAAACGACACCACCAGTGATAAAGATAAATTTAGTCATAACTCAGTAAAAATTTGGTATTTGTTTTTTTATCACTCAACAGGCACACTCACGCCTTGATCATTTTCATTTTCAACATCAAATTCTTCAGGAATTAAATCAAGTCTGTCTATAATGGAATCTTCACCTGAATCAATTATGGATTCTTTCTTGTAGTTCTTATTTGCTATAATGACTAATGAAAAACTTGTTAAAAAAAAACAAAGAGCAAGAAATGAAGTTGTTTTAGTAAGGATGTTGGAGGTGCTTCTTGCAGATAAAAAGTCACCTAATCCACCGCCACTTGATTGTCCAATACCTAACCCTCCACCTTCAGATTTTTGAAGCAACACAAAAAAAACTAAAAAAATACATATCAGAATATGAATTGACAATACGATTGCGAACATAACTCATACAATAGTTTATTAATACAAAAAATCAACAATTTGTAAGAATTTTCTTCATTTCTATGAAATTTAAACTTGAACCTCCAATTAATGCCCCGTCCACATGTGTGTTATCAAGTATTTCCTTAAAATTTTTGGAGTTTACTGATCCACCATATAAAAAATGAAAATCTTTTATGTTTTTTGTTTTTTTTAAGAAAAATTTAGTTAAGTTATAAATTTCGTTTATTTCAGAAAAAGTTGGTACTAGCCCTGTACCTATAGACCAAACTGGTTCATAAGCAATAATTATATGATTTTGGTTCCCTGGAATACAATTCTCAAGTTGCTTTTTCAAAAAATCTTCATATTTTTTTGATTTTCTTTTATTTAATGATTCACCTACACATACAATAGGTTTTAAATTATTTGACAAAATGTGTTCAACTTTTTTTCTAACAATACTATCTGTTTCTTGGTGATATTGCCTTCTTTCTGAGTGACCTACTATGACGTATTTACAATTGTTCTCTTTCAATAATTTTAAACTTGTATCGCCAGTATATGCCCCATCATTTAAGAAGTGACAATCTTGAGAGCCAATAAATATATTATTCTTCTTTAACATTTTAGAAACCAAAGGTATAAGCATGAACTGCGGACAAACTATATTTTTAAAATTGGGGTAAGATTTTTCTAATTTTAATAGATTGTTTATGAGTCTAGTGGCTTGCTTGCCATCTAAATTCATCTTCCAATTTGAAACTATTAATTTAACTTGCCCCATAATTATGATATAGAATTAAAAAAAAAAAAATAATTATGCTAACAACTTTAAGAAACAGTTCAAAAAACTCAATACTAAAAATAATATTTGGTACTTTACTTA
>MDTG01060764.1_pt1 | contig 19640 bp, 34 predicted proteins | sample 811421 | NCBI WGS metagenome assembly MDTG01 (sample SAMN05326645, study PRJNA326480) | marine metagenome | isolation source: seawater | place: Pacific Ocean: South East | collected 2011
AAAAGCTTGCCAAATGAATTGAAGTACAAGTTTTAGCTACTCCACCTTTTTGGCCACATACAGTTATGAACAAAGGAAGGAATTTACATCTAAAAATAATTTGCAGGATCTCAGCGCAAAGTCAAGTAGCAATTGAAAGATTAATCAAGAGATTCTAATAATACACAATCATAAATATAAGAAAAACAAATAGATAAAAGCATCCTTTGTACTTTTCAATACTCCTTGACGCAATTAATAGTAATTTGATCGTCAAAACAGAATATTTAAGCTTGCACGAAGTTCTTTCTAATGCATATTGAAATAAATTCAAAATGAAAAGAAATGTTGATCAAAAAAATTTTATTGAGAACAAAGAATAAGCTTTCTAAGATCTTAAGTCTTTTCAATAAAGAAGCAAAAGAATCTTCAAGTAGATGCGAAAACCTTACATCAATACCAGGGATAGGAAATAAAAACTGTAATAAATTCTATGAAGCTGGATATATGACACCAGAATCTATTATTTCTGCATCTGATGAAGAACTTTTAAACATACCTGGAGTAGGAATGAACTTTGTTAAAAAGTTAAGAAACACATTAGGTAGGATTTAAGGTAAAACAAAATTCAGATTTAAATGTTATTTCATTTCAATTTTAAATTCAGACCTCATAGAAGTTCTATAGAAAAAATATTACCAAGGTAATATCTCTCCATTTGAATGCCAAAAAGTTCCAGTATTTTCAAGTGTTAGTTCATCAATTCTTTGAATAATCCCTTTCACAGAATCTTGAGGTTGAATACCATTAGAGGTAAATCCTGTCATTCGAGTACTGACTAAACCAGGGTGTAAAATTGCGACAGCAATATCTTTAGACTTTAAATCTACCGATAAAGATTTACCAGCCATACATAAAGCTACTTTGGACATTCTATATCCATAGGAGCCTCCAGAACTATTGTCCTCTATTGAACCCATACGACTGCTGATTAAAGCTATTTTTGCAGATTTACTAAGATGAGTAAGCATTGTTTGAACAAAACATAATGGGCTTAATGCATTAACCACAAATTGATCCAAAATACTTTGTGGATCTAAACTTGAAAGAGAATTAAATTCAGCAATTCCAGCATTTTGAATCAAAACATCAATTTTAGTATCTTTTAAATTCTCTCGTAGGTTAATAATCGAGTCTCCTGAGGTGATGTCTACTCCTGTCTCAACTCTTACTGATAATGAATCCAATTCTGAAGATGTTGATCTGCAGGTAGCAATTACATTTTCTCCTCTATTTTTTAGTTGACGAACTAATTCTAGACCAATACCTCTATTGGCTCCTGTAATTAAATAAGTAGACAAAATTAACCTTTAGCTACCACAAGACTAAAACAAAAAAATAAAAAAAAATTATTTCAATTGAATTGATACAAAATCAGAGCATTAACTAAAACACTAGCTATAAAAAAAACATGTTGAGAGAAGGTAAAATAAATCTTAGTAAATAATGTAACTTTAATCAAAGATCAATAATTAAGTATTTTTCTTTTCATTATTTATTTTTTCAGATCCGCCAAGATGAGTATGAAGAGAAAGTTGATAGGCCTCCTCATGCAAGCTTAATTCTGTCTCTCCTGTTCGATTTTTTGAATTAAACCAATTATCTTTACCATAATTCTGTAAAACTTTTTTTATCCTATAGCCTAAGTTAAGCTCTTTAAATGCAAGTTTTCTCCACTCACCATTTTTCTTACGATAGCCGAACTCAAAATGATATATACCTTTATTAACAGGAATAGGAAATGAAATAGAAGATTGAAATTTATTAACCTGAATCTCTTTCATAATACAAGTTGCATTATTTTTATCTCTATTATTACTTATATCAAATAATCTTATAGCGTAAAAAGAACTTTTACTAAATTCAATTCTCAAAGTATCGATAGCACTAATTTCCCAAAAACATTTTATATAACCATTACCAAGATTAGTAACAGTTAAATTACTTAAATTATTAGTTAATTTTCTTACAGTATTCCAAAAATATTCTTTAACCTTTAAATGAAGCGCATTTTCCATTTTGTTTATCAATCAAAACATATAATATTATAATTAAGTTAAAAAATTTTTACTGTAAATTTTATTATCAAAAAGTTAGCAAACTGTACTGATTCAATAAATCAATTCGTTTTTATAATTAGATAAATTCAATGCTTCTTAGTGAGAAATACCTATTTTGAAAAAATTAAGCTACTTTAGTCTCTTGCCTTTCAGAAAGTATTGAGTCGACAAAATCCGCAGTAGCTTTTCTTGATGAAATATTACTTGTCTTCCAATGATTGATTAAAGTTTTTAACTCAATTATTCTTTGTTCGGCTACTTCAATTTTTTCTTCATTAGACATGAAACAAAAGAATGACAAATATACATTTAGACTAACCTTTTTAAAATATATATCAATAGACAATCAGAAAATGAGGTGACCAATAATTCATCATTAAAAACTTATTGTCATGAAGATAATAAAAAAGCCAGCTCTGTAGGAGCTGGCTCGATGATTAATAGATAAATTTAACTATATAAATCTATTAATGATAAAACCCTTCAAGGCAGGAGCAACAGAAACTAATTGTTTTCTGATTTCCATTGACTCTTGACCGATTGGTAGATGCGACAATGGATCACCTCCTTAAGTAAACATACACAAATGATAGCTAATAATTAAGCTCAGTAGTTATAGGAAAAAACAATTTCCGAAAAAAAAAAGATTTGACTATTCTTCGAGCAGCTTGATCTTCATGAAACTACGGAAAACATTCTTCTGATTTTACTGAGATAAAGAAATAAATTGTGTACATCAACAGATAGTGGAAAATAAAATAAAAAAGTAGATATTAGCTCTAGAGACACGTTAATAGCTTGATCTCGCTAAAACAATAATCCTATCATTATTCAAATGAGTCAATTAATTCTTGGTGGTTTATTAACAACACCTGCTCCAACAGCTCCAATCGTAGGCATTGCTTTTATTGTTTTGTTTGCAATTGTTGGAATCATGGTTGGTCCAAATTATGACGGAATGAATGCTCCCGAAGTTGGTAACTCAAAAAATTCCAACCAAGACTAGTTTCCTGATAACGCGAGGAAAATCAATCAAAACAATAAAATTAGTTAATAGGTAAATACATCTATTAACTAATTTAAATTTATTAAAAAACACCTGGGATAAATTGGCCTGTAGTTGCGTAAGCACCTATACCAGCAACTACTCCTATCATTGCCATCAACCCATTAAAACGTTCAACTCCAGAATTCATGATTTTTGTAAAAAAATAATCTTAACCATTGAAAGACACTATTTGAGAGAGGAATACCGTACGGTTAATTCTAAGGATCAAAAGGAAGAAATCCTCTATCAAAAGTGACTTTTTATACAGACCTCGCCCTTAAACGTGAATTTATTTTTAAAGCTGAAAATTAAAATTGAAAGGTTAATTGAAGTACTTAATTACTAAGCTTATAAAAACGTAGCAAAAAAAATTTTCTAGATGAGATAATTATCTATTGCACAAAAATTTGTCAATTAGACAAAGAAGTAGAAACAATAGATGAAGTGACAACAAGAATACTTTGCAGTATCAAAAGAATAGAAAGAATTTCCATTTCAAAGTTCTCATGGATAATACTAATGTACTATAAAAAAAACGTGTTAGCAAGTCTAAGAGCTTTGCAATGGAAAAACGTAAAAAATTTTGAACTTTCAAGATTCCTGTTTGGCTTAAAATTTAATTAAGTGGAAAAATAAAACACTTCACTCATCCAAGTCATTTCAAATCTCACAACAACTATAAAGTTTTCCTCTCAAGGTATTAGAAAAAACAGAGAGGAAGATATTGAAATATTTAACACAAAGTTCTTTAAGGAGATCTACTTAAGCTTTAAAGATTAATTAGAGAACTATGTATAATTCAAATTTATAATAACCTAACCAATAAGCAATAAGATGAAATACAAAGTCAGAAGAGAAGATGGTGAGAATGATGAAATAACCTCTCAATCATTTCAAAGTTATGATGAAGCGTATGATCTATTAACAAGTATTTATGAAGATGTCTGCTGCTCAGATGCAGACTACGATGATAGACCATATTATGAAATAATTGAGATTAAAAAAAGTGATTGCAATCAATAAGATATAAATATCAAAAGTAAAATATTAAGTTAATTTTTTTTGAAGCAAAGTCCCTTTGAATAATTAGAACATAAAGAGTTTTACCTTTGATATTTTTAGATTATAGAATTGAGGCATACTAAATCTATGGAAAAACAACTCATGTCAGGTAAAAACGTTTTAGGGACTGAGCTTAAATCCTGTAGTTGCGATCCTATGACTGGATGGTATCGAGATGGATCATGCCGAACTGATATTACTGATCAAGGAATGCATACTGTATGCGCAGTTATGACTGCTCAGTTTCTTTCTTACAGTAAAGCTCAAGGGAATGATTTATCTTCGCCTCAACAAGGATTCCCAGGACTAAAAGAAGGGGATCATTGGTGTCTTTGTGCTCCTCGATGGAAAGAAGCCTTTGATGACGGAATGGCGCCTTTAATCAATCTTGAAGCGACAGAAGAGAGTACTCTAAAAATTATCGAAATCGAACTATTAAAGAAATTCTCACACAATAAATAACTTATTAAATTAGTGCATTAATATGAATTTAATAACAAATTTGCAGAAAATATTTTTACTGAAAATCATCAATATATACTAATTAAAAAATAAAGAGTGTATGTAGATCAAGCAGAAAATGAATCTACAAATCACTAAAAATTTAATCATTCCAAGTCATGAAATTCAATGGCGCTTTTCACGTTCTTCTGGACCTGGTGGACAGAATGTCAACAAAATAGAAAGCCAAGCAGAAATAATTTTCAATATTCATAAATCTAAAGCTCTTAATAATTTTCAAAAAAATCTTCTTTTAAATAAATTAAAAAACAAAATTATTAAAGGCTGTATTACTATAAAAGTACAAGAAAAAAGAACTCAGTTAAAAAATCGTCAATTAGCAATACAAAAATTAATTGCGCTAATTAAAAGCATAATAATATCGGAAGAGAAAGCAAGGAAAGAGACCAAACCTACTAAATCATCTCAAAGAAGAAGAGTTGAATCAAAGAAGAAAAGAGGAGAACTGAAACGAAGCAGACAATATAAATTAGAACAAGATTGATAAATCATACAAGTTATAAGGAATTGAAAGGAGTTCTTAAAAAGTTCTAAATTTGTATCTGCTCAACTTGCACTTTATCTATTACAAGCTAAAAATAAAAAATATGTAAGGCTATTCATGTTAAGTACCTCAACTCGTATCCGAATAGAAGAAATATTAACCAGAATGTCTAATGGAAATGCAGTAAGTCTTGAAGAAAGAATTTATATCAACAAATATGCTTCTAGAAACCAAAACGTATCTTCTTGGTTACGAAAAGCATCACATCTTCAAAGAAAAAAAGTTAATTCTAATTCAATAGACGTATTAATAGATGGACTGGGTCTGTGTTCTCCTGACCCACATTCAACATACAATCCTGAGCAAGATGATCTAGGAGAATGGTTCTCTGGAGCACCTTCATGGGTAAGAAGAAGCTAGCATTTTACTAAAATAATAAGACTAGGTTACAAATAACATTTAAATTTTCAGGTAAAAGGATCAAGCAGCATCCTCTTTTTCTTTCTTTTCAAGTTTGAGTAAATCTATAACATTAGACTTGATAGGTCCGAAGTCATCATCTTTAGCAGAAGAAATAGAATCTTTCATCAACAGCTTGACAAGAGCCGTAACAGAAGCGGATAGATACTTAAAGCTTTCAAAAATATTACCAAGCTCAATCTTGATTTCCTCTTGATGCTTACCTTTACTCATTAATGTTGAGACAGTCCAACCTGCTAAGCCTAGAATAAGCAAAAAAACTAGCGTAACCATAATAAAAAATAATATAAATTATATATATCGATTACTCATAAATAAAGCAAGATCAAATACATATATTATCTTAAAACTTTAATAAATTTAAAATAATTTTTTTATATTCCATGATGAGTTGTCAATGACAATATCATTAATTTTTTCTCTTGATGAAAGTAGCGCCCAATCAATTTCTTCAAGAGTAAGAAATAAAAAGATAAAAGCCAATATAGCATTTACAATGATAAACCTTAATGCTTCAATTAAAGTTTTAAGATCAAAAATACTTCTTTCTCGATAGCTATATGCAGTTGAATATGCCATCTTTTAACATTATCATGAATTATAAAAATAAGTATAAGAATATCCCATACAAAGTCAACAATCCTAATCAAAATTTTTTAATCAAATAAATGACTACGTAATTTCTAACTATATAAATTAACTGACAGTTATTACTTTGTATACTTTTTGGATCAGGTAGATTATCCTTTGTTTTAACAAAAGCAATAGTTCAAAAAAATGAATTTCAACACCTTTTTACTTTTTCTTTTAGTAATAGCTGCCTATCTGAATTTATATTTAACGTTTAAAAGAATAAAAAGGCAGAAGAAAAAAACGAAACTACCAATATCATCAAAAGAGTGGAGAGAGAAAGTAGAAGATGAAAACTTTAAATCATGGCTATCGAATAGAGAGAGATTAAAAGATAAAAGAAAAAATCAATAAAAATTCTATTATTATAATCACCAATTTTTAACTTAAGTCTTGAATGAGCACAGAGAGTCAATAACAATAAAGGGTTAATCCTTTCAAAGAGAAGGTTGAAAAAGCTTAAACAGTAACTATATTTGATATTCTAAGTATCTCTGTTATAGAGTTAACTTGAGGTTCCAGTAAAACAAAATCCTTTTTTAATACAAAAATCATAAGCAAATAGTTTTAATGATTCTGGCATATCTTGCCATTGCATTTCCTCGAGTTTGTTTAACTGATCTGTACTTAAACTCTCTTTAGATTCATATGCTTCCATCATTTTAGACCAACTTGAAGAAAAGGTATCAAGATAAAAAGCTTTCTGATTCTGATTGAAGAAGTTAATTATATCTTGATTGGTCACTACTTCTCTAGATAGGTGTTTATAATGTTCAAATTCTGAGGACCAATCTGGGGTTAAGCTTTCAGACATCAATAATACTATTTAATGTATTATCATAATTTACTTAGCGTTCAATCATAAGTGGAATGACGAAATGAACATAAAAATTTAATTAAGCGCAATTTCCACTATAAGCTCTTAATAAAGATAAGTAAAAAGAATAGTTACTCTCTGATTATAAACTAATTTAAATATTAAAAAGTTTAATCGCTAAAAAGCCTTGTTAGCCTCTATACAATATCTGAGGTTATAAAAAAATCATTAGCTATCTACTATTTTTTATTATTGTCTTTCCTAAATAAATATGATCAACTTGTATTTTCTTGTTTTGCAATAATCAATATCTATTAAAATATTTAGAAGAAGTTATTTATTAGTCTATGCAGCTAAACAGTTTGAAAGGATGTAGATTAACAATTGGTTCATATCCTCCTTTCTCCTACAATGCTTCTGGAGGCGGAGGAAGAGGGATAATACTTCCTAGTAAAAATAACAATATCATACGTTTGAGTTTTGCATCTAAAACATTTTCAATTCCTCCTCTGACATCAAAAACTACAAAATTTTTATCCTTTCCATTACCACCAGGTTTAAAAATACAAATGTATATGGACAGACTGGAGGGCACTATTGATAAGAATTCAGGAGAAGTATTATTTAAATTTGAATCCAGATTTATATTTAGCATTGGATCTATAATTAAATTTCCTAATTTATTAGTAAAAACATTACTAAAGACAGGGAAAGTTAAGGGTATGTCACACGAAGGCGAAGGAATTAGTCTTCAAAAAAATGGTAATACAAAGCTAGTAGGTGTATCGATAATACCTCCAACTGGAAATAAAATTTTAGATACGTTTCTTGGTCTTCCTAATGAGGCTTTGGCAGAACTCCTTTGCGAAATTAAAGAATCAAATTAATATATTAAGATTTCCGATGCGTCGTCCAGCGATATAAGAACCAAATCACAAACCCAATCAGGAATAAAGGCATAAAGTTATCGATTAGAATGTACGTTATATATACAATGACTGGAAATAAAGTGACTCATTTAATATTTAAACATCTACCTCTAGATGCTTTCATCCATAATCTTAATAGCGTCATATAAGTTACACCTTATCAGTAGATAATTTATCAATCTTATCTTGTAGTATTTTTAGTTTCTCTTTTCCTTTTTGTATTCCATAACAAGACCGGGGACGCTATAAGTTATGAAGATTAAATCAAATTGTTACGGATACTTAGCAATCAATTGCTTGTGCTTGGCTATAAGTTTTATTGAGTGGCTGAAGTATCTGATAAAAGAAAGATCTCCATAGCTTTTTCAAAAATTTTTTATAATTCATTTAAATTTCTATCTAGAGAAAATAAGTTTAGGAAACTAATAAATACCCACTAAAAGCTAGAAAAAGATACATGCTTTACTGAATAAGACCTATATAAAAGTAATAAGACTACTTAAGTCTATAGACAATTCATCTAGAAACATTTACAAGCTTGATTGAATTTGTTAAAAATTATCTAGTTAAACTAGAAACTCTATGTCATCATCAAAAGCCTTATCTTTTATAGGAAACGGGTCCGAGAGTTTTAAACGACAAAAATCTCATAGGAGAAGAGCTAAAAAATAAATCTGATTCTAGAACGTAAATTGATCAAAACAAGTACAAAATTACTGCATTCTCCAAGCCAATACACCTACAACCGTATAACTAATGACTACTAATTTACCAAATATTGCTTCTTCACAAGCACAAAAGAGAAAGAAAGTAGATAGTAGTATTCCTAAATGGACAGTCTTTTCTCTTTGCTTTATAACCACTCTAGTAGTCGTTAGTTTAATTAAAGCTTATCTTCCATTACTTGTATCTGGACTGGCAATGCTTTTTGTATGGAGTCAAATAACTAAGCCAATTGCGGAGATAGAAACTGAAACAACAAATGATGACAATAACCAATTAAATCTATTCCACAGGCAATATAAGATTGGTAAGAAGTATTCGAAAGTCAAAGATGAATTAGAAAAAGGAATAGATAGGAAAGCTGCATAATACGTGTTTAAAAAAATAAATAGAAATTGATATCGAACCGTTATCAGAGAAATAGAGCCAGCAATGACACTCTTGAGATAATCTCTTAAATAATTTATCGAATGAAATTGATTATTGCTTAATTAAAGAAGTAAATTGACAATCGATAAAGACATGTGAAAATTAATTCATCTAACCAAAATTTGTTAGGCTTAATGGTTACCCTTGTTTGTCTGATATGCCTGCAAATCATCATTATTACCGCCACAATTATTTAACTGAATGAACAATCAAGGGAAAACACGATTTGAACTTACCGAATCAGAACTGCTTAACATAAAAGATCGAATTAAAACCTGGCGTACAAAAGATCAAGTGATAGATATGATGCGCTATCGTTATGGGCAACTTGAAAATAAAGCCGCATAGAAAATTCTATATCAATAAGGAAATCAATAAAGTATCTTGCGTAGATACTTTATTCTTAAAAATATGCCATTTTTTAAATGAATAATGAATCTACTATTTCCAAGCAATTCCTGAAGAGCTTTTACCATACAAGGAAAACATCAAATTAATCTAAACCCCTATTGCGATAATTTGCTACTTAGGTAAAGCTGAGTTTATCATTGAAAATTCAAATGCCTTTAGAGTTCTACGTCTTAGTGATTCCATTCTGTACTATTCCTGTATTTCTAGTCTCACTCGATTATTTAAATAAGAGTACTGAGCTAAAGAAAAAAGAAGACAACATAATTGAGTTTGATAAATTCATCAAGCATAAAGAAAAAGGTGATGCTGTAGATAGTGCTATTGCTAAGCTATTAGATACTAAAAAAATTGCAGCATAAATCCATTAAGCTGCGTAACGCATCTGGTAAGGATATAAAAAACAATAGTCATATCTTCAAACTTAAATAAAAAATATAATTGTACTTTTAAAATGCTTTTACTTATTCTCACGTTATCGACTAGCTAGAGTAAAATTAGCGTTAAAAATAGATAGTATGATCGTAATTAATCATAAAGTACCTTAGAATAATTAAACCAATATCTCTTTATTTTGATATTTAAATGTTAAATAATATATACTAACTAGATTAAAACAAAACTGTATAGTGCTTAGGCAATTATTTAAGATCAATAGTCCAACGCCGTTTACCCATTCTATCTGATTCGGAATAACAATTAGCAATCAAATCTCCATTCCTTTTCCTCACTGAACATTCAATACCATCTTCAGTCCTAAAGAAGCTTGATGTAGAAGCTGAAGCCTCCTTTGAAAGATTCGAGGTCAAATGGTTTAGAATTAAAGACCAAATCAGTTCTTCATTGGAATCATCGTTAGTTGTGAACTGCATTTTCGGTTGAATTTTTTGTATCAGGTACTGATTCTGAACTTAATATATCAGTACCAGGAAGGCCTGTAGAGATAGATCCGATCAATGTTGTATGTGACTCGGGATCTTTCTGTAAAGTGGTAACCCCAAGATCATTTTTTGAAATTAGTATAAAAATAATTATTCCAACAAATGTCAAAATAATTCCTAACGCTAAAGAGGAATCCATGCAAAGTAATTATTAGTCCTAGTAAAATAAGGCAATATTCAAAATATATTTGCAAGTGAGAAATAATTCTTATCCATATGCATTTTTCTTTAACTACTTAGAGGTAAAAAATGTCACACAGTAATGTTATCTAACTAATAAACTTAAATTTTAGTAAATTAACAAGACTCTTAGACCAAAGATTATTGGATAATCTTAAAAGTCTAAACTAAATACATGACTGAGGATAATTTAAATGCAAGTAATCCGGAAACAGCTAATCACCATTGGTTCCCTTTTCTGAGATACAAGAATGAATGTGAAGCTGCTGGCAAAGAAGTCAGTGTTAATGAATGGATGCGGGCAACTGGAAAACTTGATGAGAAAATAGCACATGAAGAAGCAGTGGCCTTAGCTGCAAAAATCGCAGCAGAAAAAGAAGCTGATGCAAAAAAAGCAATCGCAAAAGAAGCTGAAGAAAAAAAAGCAGCGCTGAAAAAAAATTCTGTTAGCGAAAAAAAATCATTAAAAGAGAAGGAGCCAAATTAAAAATAGCTCTAAGATAAACAGCTGAAGTCATAACATATACGTTCACTATAAATCCAATATTCCCTAGTTTATTTCTCAATAAGTCAGCACAAAGCAAATCACAATGAAAACGATAAGAAATTATTTTATAAGTTTTAAAAAATAATTATCGGGGTAAATTAGAAAGAGATTTTATTAAAATAAATAATTGATCAAAGTCAATGTATTTTATTATCAAAAATTTGTTTCATTTTTAATAGACGATTTGCCATCCAAGAAGCGAATATAAAATATTGAGTTATTAATCTTATAAGTATATATGTTCTTATCTACAAGCGAATCAGAGTTTTTTTATGGAAAAGCAATTTTTTTCAGTACTAGTAAGTTACATGCTTTAGATGAATACTGGAGCAATAACACCTCACATCCTACACATAAACAAATACATGAAATGATTGAAAGTGCTTTAATTCAAAGAGGCGAAAAAACGTTAAAACAGGAAAGGAAAAATCACATCAATAATTTAGAGAGATCATTTTTAATTTCTAACCCTATGGGTCGCCTTAGCGCAAATATAATTGGATTAATGACTAAAATATTATTTTCAAAAAATTTATTTAACAACAACAAACTCCTAAAATGAATCAAGAAATTAAAAGTTTAATTGAAGCAAAAAAACAATGGGAAAGTGATATAGAAATGTATAAAGATTTCCTTAAAGGTGAAACTCAAACTTATGAAGGTAAATATGGTGCAGAAGAATATATTTTAATGGCCAAGAATAGATTAGATGATATCAATCAAAAATTAAAAAAGATTGAAGATCAATCATAAAAAATATTTCTAAGCAGGATGAAATTTCTTATACAATTGATTTTCTGATAATTCAATTCCAAAACATACAATATTATCAAAGTCACCATTACTGTGCATAGTAGTCATGTGATCTTTAATATCTTTATTATTAAAAATCAAGCCAGAATTACTGCAATAATCTGATAACATTATCATTGCTCCTTCGTGATCAGTAAGAAATTTCTCGCATAATTCGGATAAAGAGTCTTCATTCAAGTTATTAATCATTTTTTTAAAATCATTAAAAGTGTTCATTTTATTGAAGTCGAAGTTATTTATTCATAACTTTTTCCCAGAAAATTGTCATGACAAATATTGCTATTAAGCGTGATTAAATATTCATCGACATGTGACTTTGCTCAAGCAAAATAAACGCGCCATCCTGGCACCCTTTAAAGGATGAATATTGAGAACAAGAAAAATGCTTCTATCGACAAAGAATTTTTCGAAAAGTTAATATTAACTATTCTCAATATATAAAGATAATAGTCTTTATTGGGGGCAAAAGAGATCTACTCATCTAATTTATGATTCATCAAATTAATAAATACAATAATAGATTCTATTTGCCTGATAATCTCAGTATTGAATGACTACATAGATAATGCTGGTGGAGTTGATTGTGAGAATCACTTATCGATGACATTTATACAAAAAACAACTAGCTCAGTATATAAAAAATCAATGATTTTCCTGCATCAGAAATAAATATCAATGCAATCCCAACAATTTTTAACTCGCTTTATTTTGAGAAATTCAATAATAAAATCTTGATACAAAATTTCAAAATATCCAATTTTTTTGAATTGTTTATCGAATCGAAACACCTTGGAACCAAATAATATTTTCATTCTCTACTTTTAAGTAGTCGTTATAAGAAAATAAATATTTTTCTTTTTAGTTTGATTTGACTTTTACAAGTTTCTCTAGGTTTTTTATTCAATGACTAATCTTAGAGAAATGTAGCGCAATAAAATGTATCTGTCTCTTCTCCTGATTTATTCCTGACTTATTAAATTTAAAGCTAGGCAACACCTTGACGAGAGCAAACAATAAGTGAATATTGGCATAGATAAATATTTTATATGTTTAGAAAATTCAATTTAATCCTGATAATAGGCTTATCATTCTTCTATTCCCCATCACACGCTAAAGAAATAACTAAGGGCAAAGAACAACTATCTTCCAGTGTTGAAGAGGTCGTAGAGGCAATGAATAATTTAAATTCAAGCCTGGACTTATTAAGTATTACAATTTCTAATCTAGTACCAAGAAATAGAATTCAATGAGTGGAAATACTATGATAAGTTTTATTTATCTATACTTGTAGTCAATTATCTCGTTGGTTTTATTGGGATAGTAAAACTTTTAATTAATGGATTCTGCCAATCAAATCCAAGCACTTGTTGATCAAGTAGAAAAGAACCCAGAATACAAAATCAGCAAAAAAGAAGCTAAGGGGTTCTTATATGAAATAAAACGAATCACACAAGAGGACAATACCAATATGCCTCCATTGGTTGTGATAATAATGGCTTATATCAACATGCTTTTTCCAGAACTAGATGAGATGAAGGTTTGAAAAAAAGCCAAAAATAAAATAAATTTCTCTTCTACATTTAGGTATTAAGCAGAATTTTTTTCACATTTATCACTAACCAATTTGAACCAAGATTAGTTGAGGCAAAAGTTTGCATCGACTACTTTTTTACTTGTAAACCCAATTTACTTGAATAACTTTTGAATATGGATTGCAATCTTGTGCTTTCCACATTGCCTCTTTTTTATTATTAGCAATGATCGTTTCTTCGTACGTCTTTCCTTTTTGATTGACCATACTGACTGCAAATCTCATCGCGTGTAAGAGTTAGAAACAGATGATTCTTAATTAGCGCATACAAATCTTTAAAAGCAAGTTCGCTTTTTACAAATTCCCATAACAAACGTTATTACTAAAGGCGTAGATTTTGTTCGTCCCCTCTAAAATAAGCACTAATTTTTCCTACTTCACTTGCCTTATCTACTAATCAATTTTTAATTCATTTTTAGTTACAGTTAATATTCAGAGACTAGGAGACTAATACTTCTTTAACAATCTGAACCGCCAACACCCATACCAACAACAGCACCTAAAGGAATTGCCCACGCATAAGCATCTTTATTGGAAAGTGCCGCAGCAAGGCCACCTCCTAAAAGGCCACCAGTAGTGCGGGAGGAATTGCAACTACGTGAAGCCTTATTCGATCTAGAGACAATGGAAGTATTAGTTGGCTTGTAGTAGCGTCTTTGAGAAAAATTATAAGCCGGTCTGTGATAATGATGATGGTGATGGACCTTGGCTGTTTGACTACAAGGTATTCTCACTCTTTCGGTGTAGGAGTTTACGTATCCCTTTGATGCTCTTGTACCTACCACATATTCCTCTCGATATATTTCCTTATAGCAAGAGCGTTGAGTTTTATAGCCCCGATTATATCCATGAGCATTCGCGGGAACTGAGCTTAAAAGTAGAAGAGCAACTAAACCGATTTTCATGAATCCTCTTACCTCTTTATTAAACATAGGATATTTTCTCAATTGCAGTCTAATTATTAAGACACTATTCCAAGTGCATTGAGGCTAAAACATAAGATATTTTTCACACATTTGATTAAAAGTATTTGCGTAGTACTTACCTGTATCAAAAGGTCTGTAAAAATGATAGGTTACATTTATTTCACTAAATATAAGCTGAGAGGTAATTGAAAGTTTTACATGACTGTTTATAGATGACTTCATTACAAGAAGAATGAGTTTAAAATTGTAAATATTAATTAAATCCAATAAAGTCTCTGAGTTGAACAAAAGAAAATTGAAGAGTATGGATGAAACTTGGTTGAAAGAACTTAACAAAAGAAATCTTCCTGTAGAAGGAGAAGATATTTGTAAATTTGATCTTGCAACAGTATCTCTTTCTTCCTCCGTTTTAAACAAATTAAGTCAGCAAGAACAATCAAAATTTAAAATCACTGAATTCAAAAGAGCAACTAACGAAATTGAGCATTGGGCAAGGGTGGAAGAAATATGTGATTTCTTTGGAGTTGAAAATCCAGATCTAGCAGGAGATATCTATATAAGAAGGTTTAAAAGCTTTACTGCAGATGATGAGAGCAAATGGTTGGATCTAAGAGATATTAATGATGATATTCCAGATGGTTTTGGAGTGAAAGTTGATTGGCGTTAGTGTAAGAAAGCAAATTTAAAATCAAAAGATCTAGGTGAAAAGAAACTTTCTAAGAGTTGAGGAGGAAAAATATGAATAGAAAAAATGAAAAGTTCAATGTGACTCAAGGTATGACTCTTTTACTGCTGAAAAAACTTTCATTGCCTGCAAATCTAGTTTTTCAAATAATTCTCTTTGTTACTAACCCAGAAAATAACATTGGGTATGAAAATTAATAGACGCAAAAAAACCGCCCGGTTTGTAACAGGGCGGTTTTTAGGAGATCAGTCGCAAGTGTTTCCTTGTTTCCACTGCGGAGGATCTCAACTCCTCACAAAAATAACTTAATGGAAGCAAATATGAATCTCAACGATCAACAGATAAGTTTTCCAACTGTCACATGTGCCAATTATCAAAAAAGAAACTAAAAAAGCACCCTACTCACTGGAGCAAGTGGATGCCTTTTACGTACAGAACTATGTGTGAGGAGTTGTCCTGCATAGCCTTTCTAATTCAGCAATCACAAAGATAGTGGCAAAAGCAATATTCTCTTAAACATTAGGGCAGCAAAGTTTCAAAAAGGATACGGTAATTAATACACTTATGCATACCAAGCAAAGCCTTAGATAATTCTAAAATCAAGACATAATGTTCCAATAAGATTGTTCGGTTGATGAAATAATGAAACAAGCTATTCAATATATAAGAGCATGGTTTTTGAAACACTTAAAAGCTTGATCTGATCATGATTACTTTTCTTCTTTCATATAATATGTTCAGTGTCTGACAACCTTATGAGAATGCATGAATCTATTGATTAGAGAACTATCGAAGGGGAAAGTTTTCTGCTAGCAGAAAAAATATTTTGAGAGTTGCAGAAAAAATGAAGTCTCTAAAAAAGTATTAATCTCAACCTCCTAATGAGAAACCAAAGAAGAGGAGTGTTTTGTAAAATTTAGGAATGGAAGAACACAAGGAGAGTCTTGTGAATCACTGGAAAAGATTTTCCACTTGAAAAAGCCAGTTCCTTCTAAAATAGGAATAAGCAAATAAATAAAAAGCTTTCCTATTAAAACAAAAGGATATTTATCCAAAATGCGTGATGTTAAAGAGATTGAAAGAGCAAAAAACTGAAAAAACGAAAAATGGAAAAAATTACTTGAGTTAGCTTTAATTAATTAAAAAGTAGCCTTTTTCGAGATCATATATTCAAGAGAACCGCACGAAACAAGAGTTCAATATTAGTCAGAATTTATGAGTTATCCATGTTAAATACATCTATAAAAATGAGACATTAGTAAAAATTAAATAATGATTCATAGAAATTGATAATTAAGAATTTTAATAAAATTAGAAGTAAAATAAATGGAAGTTTAAAAAAAGACTGTGACCGAAGAAAAATCTAAGCTCTTAATTTTATATTCAACTGTTGATGGACATACAAAACATATATGTGAATACATATCAGAGAAACTAGATAAGGAAAAAGACATAAGTATTGCCCCTGTTGAAGAGTCTCATAAACATAATTTAGGAGATTTCAGCGAGATTGTTCTTGGTGCAAGCGTAAGGTACGGTTATCATCGTAAAAATGTTTATGAGTTTATTAAGACTCATAAAGAAATATTAGAGCAAAAGAAGACTGCTTTCTTTTCATTAAATCTTACGGCAAGGAAAGCAGAAAAGAATACTCCAGAAACAAACCCATATATAATCAAATTCCTCAAAAAAGTTGAATGGGAGCCTACAACAAAAGGAGTTTTTGCAGGCAGGCTTGATTATCCCAGTCTTGATTGTGCCAATAAATTAGCGATATTATTCATAATGGTTATTACTAATGGACCTAAAGATATTTCACAAGTTTATGAATTAACAGATTGGAACAAGGTTGATCAACTAATTGAATCCATATCAAAATTCTGATTATTTGTGATCAACAAATGATAATAAATAATCAATACAAAATATTATATTAGAAAAAATAATCCGTCAGATAAGCTTCTGCATAGACAGTATAGAAGAAATTTACAGCTAGAAATAGCTTTTCAAAGCTGTGACTAAGTCTGGATAGAAATGAACCAGCTCAAAATAGTCAAATGTGATGGTGCAATATTTGATCTTCCTGTAAATAAAATTGCTGAAATTAAACTTTCTAGATTAAATAGTGATCATCTATCAATTAACACTGGTTAAAGATTATTTCTTAAGTTATTTATATAGTAACCAATGCTAGAAAATCATGGATTTCAAAAGATTTTATTCTTTGCCTTTTTTTGGACGACTGCTCTTAAGTGCAATTTTTATAAATGCAATACCTGGAAAAATAACAAACTTTAGTACTCAAGCTGAATACATAACAAGCAGAGGATTTCCCGAACCAATTTCAATATTAATGATGGTAGCTGCAATTGCTTTACTAATTGGCGGTTCAGTTCTTTTGATCTTTACTAAAAGAATCAAGCTCGCTTGTTCAATGCTTTTAGTATTCTTAGTGCCAGCCACAATTATTTTCCATTTGATGCCTTTTCAAATTGCAGCAGTAGCAAGAAATCTTTCTATCATCGGAGGTTTATTAGTTGCAATGGAAAAATCGAAATAATTCATATGAGCAAATTAATCAAATTTGTAGGGCTGAATTGATTCAGCCCTTTTTTTTTTACTGATTTAATTGATTAACTAAATATTTTAGATTTATCTTCACCATATTCAATAATTAAATATAAAAAGAAGAAAAAAAAATTAAACAATAGTAGTTATTTAAAAATTGTTAACCAATTGCGTCTGGTCTGTCTAGCTGAATTTATCTTTTTTTATAGGAAAACTCATAATAGTTCCATTGTAATGAGATATGTATTTTAAATTGTTTTAGTTAAGTGTCTGTCGAAGCAGAAACTTTCTTTTGACATTCAATATCTCCATCTTCACAGATAATTTCAACTTTTTCTGAATGTGATCCACATCCCATTGCAATAACTGGTGATACTCCAAGAACTGTATGCAGCGTTGCCGCTGAAAAAAGTAGATAGGGAATAAATTTTTTCATGACTATTTGTGATGACTTTTACATGATCTAACAACTGATTAACAATTGCGAGATCTAGATGTTCGGTTAACTACTAACTATTTGTAGTAATAGAAATTTTTTATATATAAAGGCACCTTTATAAAAGTAACTTATAAAACATGAGTCACTGATTTTTGCATTTTTGATTCATTGATAATTAAAGAAAATAAAGTAATTAGTAGCTTTTAATTCACTGTTGAACAATTTGTATAGATCAGAGAAATAGCGAGAAATGTTATTCTTAGTAAAAGCTCTTGCAAAGCAAAGTAGTTCTTCTAACTGAGAGATAATCAAAATTATTGACTCTGAAAAAAGTTATTTGAAACACAAGCGTAAAAAAAAGACGTCAACCTAAGAACTAAGCTTTTCCCAGATGACCTCTGACTCTTTGATCAAATCAATAGCTTCTTTTCTTCCCAGTATCTTTTGTGCATCATTCATCAGCTGCACATACCTGAGCCTTAATTCTTGTTTGTTCATTAGCTGCATTTGAATTTCGTGCAGGGACTTCTCACTGAGTGCAACATTATGCTTGTATGGTGCATGAGAAAAATTTAAGGATGCATTGTGATGGCTCATTGAACTAAGTCTGGTTAATGTTCATAACGAGAAAGGGAATTGCTATGCTAAATAAATTCCCTAACCCTGGTTGAGTAACAACAAGGCTTTTTGCAAAACCATTTTTATCACTAGTAGGTAATTGTTTAACCTAAACAACGTATTAGATATAATGGCTAAGTGGGTAAGGCTATTGAGTGGATTAACTAGTACGGTTTTCCTGATTAAAATCTGGGACTATAATTGTGGATGATTGAATTCCTTCTGGGTAGACATACAAAGAAGTAATCCACTCACAAAATTCTTGACTGACAGCGTAGCTGTCATCACATCTTTTTTCGCTTCGAGGTAGGTGACTCTCTTGGCAGCCCATACGATAGTTAATCTTTGGCTAAAGTTCATAAAATTATCTTATTTAACCCCTGCAAGAATCGAGGCTATTACTCATTAAATCAATGTGAAAAAATTGCATTAAGAAGGGGGCAAGGTTTTGTTGCCCCCTTTGAGTCCCTCACTCCAGACCTAGGGAAGTGCGTTGACTCCTGATTCTGTTATAACTCATTGAAATGATGAAAACCAGAAGTAAAAACACCAGAGTATTTCTTACCAACTTGAATAAATCAGAGTTATCCAAATAAGACCTTATAGTTTTAATAGTTTTGAAGGTCATTAGATAAAAAACATTATTGTTATCGTTGATGGGAACTTCACATCAGCACGTCAATTTTATGAACAGACTGCTC
>MDTG01059722.1_pt1 | contig 19639 bp, 20 predicted proteins | sample 811421 | NCBI WGS metagenome assembly MDTG01 (sample SAMN05326645, study PRJNA326480) | marine metagenome | isolation source: seawater | place: Pacific Ocean: South East | collected 2011
TGCGAACCACTGAGGACTAGGACCTCATCCTAGCGCCGTTGACCAAGCTTGGCAACCTCTGCAAGTGTAACCTTGCGACCGACCCTATTCTTATCAAAGCGACGGGGTAAATTTGGGCAATATCTTCACGACCTAGCACCTCAAGTAGGGGATTCTCCCCCGCCCAATCAATGGCCACAGACCGAGTTCCAATGGGTCGGATGTTCATCGATGATGAAATGCTGGAAACAGCGAATCGTATTCTCGCATCCGGCCAGTGGATCAAAGGCCCAGAATCGAAAGCCTTCGGTGCGGAATGGGCCGCTTATTGCGGGGCCCTTGGAGGCACACCTTGTAGCAATGGATCTGTTGCCCTCATCGCTGCACTACATGCATTGGATGTTGGACACGGCGACGAAGTCATCGTCCCCAGTCACACCTACATTGCCAGTGCGACCTGCATCAATTTGGTAGGTGCAACTCCCAAATTCGTCGAGGTTGAAGAGGACTACTACACACTCGACCCCGTTGTGCTTGAAGCCGCAATCACCTCGTCGACAAAAGCCATCATCGGCGTACACTTGTATGGGCAACCGATGGATACAGCTATTTTCGAAATCGCATCTAAGCACGGAATACCCGTCATTGAAGATTCAGCTCAGGGCCACGGGGGCTCATTGAACGGGCAACGAATCGGCTCATTCGGCGATATCGCCACATTCTCCTTCTTCCCGAGTAAAAACATGGCCGTGGGCGGAGATGGGGGAGCGATTATCACCACGCGTGAAGACCTCATCCAACGAGTATCGACCTTCATTGATCACGGTCGTTCAGACAAATACCGCAACGACGTATTGGGCACCAATTTCCGGCTTTCAGAAATCCAGTGCGGTGTGGGCCGAATTCAACTCAAACACCTAGATGGCTGGGTTTCTCGGCGAAATGAAATTGCCGCGCGATACAATGCCGCCTTCTCTGAAATACCACACATCAAGCACCCACAAGTTCGACCTGGTGCAGTACACGCATGGCATCAATACGTGCTACGTGTTGGGGACCGCGAAGCCTTCCAGGCGCACATGAATGAAATGAACATCTCCACCGGCATTCATTATCCGATTCCTTGTCATTTGCAACCCGTTTATGCAGACCACCCTCAAGGAACAGAGGGTTCACTTCCCTTGACCGAAGCGATTTGTAGTGATATTGTCAGCATCCCCGTGATGCCACTATTGACTGACGAGGAAGTTGACCGAGTGATTGAAGCGGTACAAGCCTGGCAACCTTAGTTCCAATCTTCTTGCCAATCACACCAAGGATCCCGGGCCAGTGAACCATTGCCAAATCGCTCATCATTGGTCACATCTTCACCAATCCAATTGGGCTTGGTGAATACATGCTCGACACTGGGCACTTCAAGTTCTGCCAGTACCAATCCATGGTTGTCTCCCTCGAAGACATCAATCTCCCAAACCAAACCACCTTCAGCAGGAATGTTGTATCGATTTTTCATCACAAATGGAAATCGAAAAGAGGTCACCAAATCCACAACATCCTCTTTCAGTACCTCAAATTCCCACTCCGCGCGACTGTAATTCACCATCTCTCCTTTCACAGTCACGAATGCTTGGTGATCCCGAAGACGAATTCGAGGCGTCACCTTACTTTCTTCAATCAAATCAGTCAACCCTGCAACCGCATCCGCTGGCAATTGTTTGACCAATACACGACCGTCAAAGCAGAGATTTCCATCGACCAGCTCGATTTTCCATTTTGGCAAATAACATTGGATGATTTTCGAAGGTCGACCCAATGCTGGGAGTGAAGTCGCATCTGGAATGAAATAGCGATACTCGATTTCCACCGAGTTACTGCCCATATGGTGTGGTTACAGTAGAGGGACTTTGAGCCTGATGCAACCCACCCCTTGAAGCGAAGACCACACCTCGCAAAACCATGGGAGAGCCGAAAATTCACTCAAGCGGAATCGTAGACGTTGATTTCGGTGTAGGCGTCACTCTTGTCGACCCGGTGAACCTGTATGGGTGCACACTGGCAGATGGTGTGTTCGTGGGACCGTTTGTAGAAATTCAGCGTAGAGTCAGTATTGGAGCGAGAACTCGTGTACAATCCCACGCCTTCATCTGTGAACTCGTGACCATTGGAGAGGACTGTTTCATCAGCCATGGGGCGATGTTCATCAACGACCCATTCAAGATTGGAGGGCCCGCCCGTGGCGACCAGACACAGTGGAAAGAAACCCACATCGGCAACCGTGTCAGCATTGGAACCAACGCCACCATCATGCCAGTCAGCATTTGTGATGATGTTGTGATTGGTGCGGGCAGCGTGGTCACAAAGGACATCACAGAATCCGGAACGTATGCAGGCAATCCAGCACGTCGTATGTCGTAGGTGACAACATGTCTCTCCTGGCAAAGATCGCCGAACACCCATTGCTGAAATCGTTTATTCTATTCTCAATATTCCGAGCATTCTACGGCGCAGGAATATTGGTTGTAACTTATTTCATTGACCGTGAAACCTCCATTCCATGGTGGCTATTCCTTCTATTCTCCATGGTATTTTCACGATTTTTATTCCGCCTAATCAAACGAAATAGGGGGGATTTTAACGAGTAAGCCCGCGAACCCCTTTACATTCCCACGAACCGGACACATCGTACGCAACCGCAGCGTTCTCGCTGCGATGACGAACAAACAGAGTCACGCTGATGGAACCCTTTCTGATGAGGAGATCAATTGGCTTGTCAAGCGTGCAGAAGGTGGCTTTGGCATCATCACCACCGCCGCAACACACGTAGTTCCCGAGGGGCAAGGATGGGATGGTGAAATGGGTGTTTGGGGAGATCATCAGTTGCCTGGTCTTACGCGAATGGCAGACGAAATCAGAGACAATGGCGCGATATCCTTGGCGCAGATTTTCCACGGTGGAATGCGCTGTCCCCAGAGACTGACATCTATCCAACCCGTCTCTGCAAGCATAAACCCGACAAACGATTCAGAGAATGGTGAAACCAGGGCGTTGGAAGTGTTTGAGATTGAGGAGTTAATCGAAACCTTCGCGATGGCTGCGGTCCGCTGCGAAAAAGCCGGATTCGATGGAGTTGAAATCCATGGAGCCCATGGGTACTTGATCTGTCAATTTCTAGGAACTGTGACCAATCGGAGAACCGATCAGTGGGGGGGGCCATTGCGAAATCGCGCTCGTTTTTTGCTGAAAATTATTGAAAGAATCCGGCAAAAGACAAGTGAATCATTTCTTGTTGGAGTCCGGATATCACCTGAATACAATCAGATCGGAGTCTTATTGGAAGATTCTCTAGATTTGGTCGATTTATTGGCAGAATCAGAAATCGACTTCTTACATATTTCGTGCTGGGATTGCTTCATCCCTCCAACTCACAGTGACGACCATCGAATGGTGACGGAGATATTCGCAGAGCGGTTGGCAAATCGCTTGCCGATGATTAGCTGTGGAGCCATCTGGTCGACCAAGCACGCACAACAAGTCATGGAACAAGGCGCGGATTTGGTAGGAGTTGCCCGAACTGGAATAGGACATTCGGATTGGGCAAGCCATTTGGACATTCTCGATTATGATCCACAGCGTCCCCCATTTACCGCTGAACACCTTCTTTCCGAGGCCCTCAGTGAGAAATTCATCGAATACCTGCGCAATTGGAAAGATTTCGTAGAATCTTAATCCGATTATGCGTTTTCAAGACAAACAGGGTGTGTACATTCTGGTACCAGGTAATACTGCCTTGTCTCAGGGTCAAAGACATCGAGTTGAAGAGTTGAACCCGCATTATTGACAGTGACGATCGACGAAGCTGCTGATGGTAAGTAATCCTCACCAGTACTCATCAAACTCAATCGAACCGTATGTCCAGCAGCAACTTCAACGTCCATTGGGAAGAATTCCATGAGGGCCGTAATTTGCTCAAAAGGTGCGCCCCAAGACTGCTCATCAGAACCTCCAGCATGATATCTGAGATCCATAATTGCGTGTCCAATATGAATGCAGGTTGAACCATCACAATCTTCCAGAAGCGCGTAGATCTGACCCCCCACAGTCATGGTATTCACATTGACATGGAGTCGAGGAAGTCCACCGAAATACAAGTCTTCCTCGAGTGGTGGAGTCTCATAAACAGGTCCAGAATTTGCATCTGGCAAGATGGTGTTTGAGCCACCGGCAGCAGCAAGTTCAGTACTACCCAATTCCCACAATATCTCAGTGGTCTCAGACATTGGATACCGATCTTCCAATCGCCACGAGCCTTGGTTTGATTGAATTTCTACACCCAACCACGGCTTTTCGCCCTCATCTTTCAGGTAATAGGAAAACCATTCCAACAAATCTTGCATCCAATCCATCCGGACCATTTCGGGATAAGCTTCGATGCCTCGTCCGACCCCACTTCGATCAAACATGATGTCGGGCCGATCTGGATAATCGTGATCCCATTGTCCAAACAACCCCTTGGCTTCGATCCCCCGGTCGTATAGTAGATTGATTGTGGGAACTGCCATGTGAGGGTCAACGTTCCAATCATGCATCCCTTGAATCAAATATACACTACCTTCGTAGTTGTCCAAAACCCGGTCTAGGAAATATCGCTCAGCCCAATAGGTCCCTGCAGCCTCACTACCCCACATCCACGCCGATACACCCGTTCCTGGACCGATGATGTAGTCAGGACATGCATTTTGCAAATCCTCCTCGTCCCCATCGATTCCATAACTTCCATACACGCCATTGTGCATGATGGGCGCTCGAGCTTCACTGCTCCCATTCCTCCACATTAGTTCCATGACTCCAATGAGTCCTGAGATGGGGACAATGGTGGCGAGGTGTTCATTTCCAAACATCGCCGCTTGCCAAGGTGTACTACCATCGTATGATTTCCCAATCATCGCGACCTTGCCATTACTCCAATCTTGCGTGCCCAACCAAGTCACAGCCGCATCCACACCAAGTTGTTCTGCGTTCCCCATCAAATCCATACAATGATTTGAGCGGCCCGTACCCATGACTGCGACTTGAGCAAACGCATATCCATGAGGCACAATTTGTTCGATGATCATTTCACCAAGCCATGTTCCTGGCTCTTCAATACCTGGCGTACTCACCGACGCCTCATCGAAATAAGGACCAAATTCAGCGATGACCGGAACCGTCACACCCTCTTCAACCAGTGGAATCCATACAGCCAGACTGACCTTTCCATTGGGCGCAGCACCACCTTCCTCAATCGGTAAATCAAACTCCACAAAATGGTGTGTCCCACTCCAAAGGCTCTCGCCGTTGGGGCCGGTTAAGGACCCGTTATCCAAGACATAAGAGTGCGAATCATCGGTCACGAAATCGGTGAGATGACGCTCCCAGATAGGCGGATAGTCGCCACTTTGGTCATTGGCAATTTGATTGACAAGTGAAGAAGTCAAGATTTGACTGACGAGTAAGGCAACAATCCCAATGGCTACCACACCACCCAATGCCCATCTTCCAGCCTTACGGAATCTTTTACCAGGTGTGAAAAAATCGCCACCTTCGGAGATGATGACAGCCTCTAGAATTTCATCGACCACGCCATCACCCTTACTCGGCCGTAAAGGCGCCCCCACATCAGGCTAACGCTCTAACATCAATTCTTTGAATCCAATAAAAACAGAGACGAGGGGGAAACCCCCCTCGCCCCTTTGGGGTAGGAAAACCTACTCTTCGTGTGAAAATTTAGACCCATTAGGTCTTCTTGTGCTACGATAATGCGCTCTTCGATTAGAGGACGCACGCACGTACACTTTCTTTTTTCCATTATTGGTTTTTGCCATTTAGCTCACCTATCTCCCGGTATGATTACGTCCCTATAACCCTATGCATTTTTTCAAAAAAGGCAAAACCGCTTTTGCTTGAAAATGGCCGAAATAAGCCTAAAAAACAGGATTTTTAGATATGTAAAAAAATCTAATTTTCTCGCCGGGACCCCGAAACTTGCTCATATTCTACAACCAGATTACCGATCAATAGTGCAGCCGCCCCGACGGGCAACCAGAAGGTCACATCCCCCTCAAGACCCAGCACCAGCGACCCCAGCATCGCCCACACAGGCTCCAATGCATACAGGATCGCCGCACGCACAGGCGTGACTTGTTTCTGGAATATATTCAGTACAAGCAATGCAACCAAACTACCCAACACGGCACAGAGAATCAATGGGAAAGTGAAATCAAACTCTTTCAGCAAGGTGATAAATTCACCAGTGAGTTCTCTCGAGACCACCAAATATACCGCAACAGATAATGCAGCAACTGTGATCAACATGGTCGCAGTAACCTGAATTGGATCGACTACTTTTGTTACTCGATCCGTGGCAATAATGTGTGCCCCAAACAGGAAGGCACAACCTACCGTCAACCATTCTCCCAAACCAAAGTTGAGTTGTGGCGGGCCACTAATCCACCCGGCGCCAAAGGTCGCCAGAAGTACCCCTAGAATCGCAAATCGAGTCATCTTCTGCATCCCAAGTGCCACCCCAATCAGCGCGGTAAAGACCACATACAAACTGGTCAAAAACGCAGAGACGGCTGGCGTGACATCGGTCAGTCCCAGCATTTGTAGAATGAAGCCACCCCATACAATGACTCCGAGGATCAACCCCCCCTTCCACACTTCTCGATCTTTGAGTCCTTGCCACGTCTTGGGGACAAAAATAAGCAGCAGTAAACCGGCGATAACGAACCGCATCATCACAAAGAAAACGGCCACATCATTTTCATCCAGTCTGGGTGCTGAATGAGCCGCAGCATCGAGGGACTGCTGCATCCAAATGAACGTCCCCCCCCACAACAAGGTCACTCCAAACAACGCCATGGTTGCCTTTCGAATTTCTTGCATGGTCACAACTCCAAGACATCTCGGATGACGCTTCTGAACATGGCAATCGAACGTCGATGATCAATCACCTTGGCATGCTCTTTTGCGCGTAGCCCCAACTCCTCACGATTTGCATGACAATGCTTCAACGCTTCACACCACGCTTGTAAATCAGCATGGGCCGGGACAACGATTCCCCCCTCTCCAACCGCTTCGGATTGCGCACCAATGTTTACCGAAACCGAAGGAACCCCAAACAATCCTGCTTCATTGATGACGCGCCCCCAAGAACCTGTACTTCGAACGGTCAAAAGGTGAATATCACAACTTGCAAACACTTCACTCACGGGCGTGTGACCATGACAAGTCACGTTCTCAAATCCTGCCAAATCTTCGACATAACCACCCCCGCCATAGATGTCGAAACGAGCCTCTGGCCAAGCTTTGGCCACATAGGGCAGAAGTCGTTGATAGAACCCATATCCTTTCTCGGGCGTGACTCCGATGATGGCGATTCTTGGGACATCAGAACCCATTCTCGACGCCAACCCCTGTTCTCGAATATCTGCAACTTCTCCGGCAGTTCCAAAGCGTCCGGCATAATCAACAGGCAATGGAATATGAGCACCCATTTGGATGGGAAAAACATCGCTGATTTGCTTCAACAATCCTTGGCCAGCACCACAAACAGCAGTCGCATTCACCAGTGATGATTTGTATAAATCAGGGTGATCAAATTGCAACTCATCTCGTACGAAGACTAGGTATGGCACCCCACATTTCTGGAAGGCCCGTGCCGCACCAGCGGACCAATGCAGTTGTGTGACCCCTAGGAGCAAATCACCGGATGCTTTCGCCGCATCAATTTCACGCTCTAAACACCCTTGAAGCCACTTTGAAAACTTGCGATTTACCCCACGGAGGTGCCGACGCTGGAACCCAACATTTGGCCGCCCAGAAGATCTATTCCTCAACCTCCAAGCCAACCCTGACCACATATCCTCGACAGTAAATGTGCACACATCCCTCTCCAATAGACTACCTTCAGTCAAAGCTGTCACATCGCCTCTATCGGAACTTTGGAACACTTTCACAGACCATCCATCTATCGTACCACGATCTTCTGACGGTTCCAATGGAATGTAATCCGGCGCATCTTCAGCATAGTGCCCTTGAATCGAGACCCCCTTCAGGAGTGTTGCAAGAGACATTTCGGCCCCACCCGCAGGAGGGTCAAGATCCCGAAGCGCCGCAAGAATCCGGACACCCATGGCACTGCGGCACACTCCGACCACATCAAATCGCCCCATGTTCGCGAGCATTTCGAGGCGAGTCGACACCGTCTTCAATAGGACCGAGTTCGCCCGACCATGGGACAGTGCGTTGCCGTTGTCGGAACGGGCTATTGGGGCCGAAATCACGTACGGACCTGGGCTGCACTGAAAGATGAGAATGTGATTGAACGACTAATCGTCTGTGATGTTGACGAAAGCCGTGCTCGAGATTTGGCGGAAGAGTTTGGTTGCGAATGGCACACAGACGCACTTACACTGAAGGAAACCTTCGATGTCACCGCTGCTTCGATCGCAACCCCCACGCCTCTACATGCGCCTCTAGCCATCGCCCTGATGAAACAAGGCGTGGATGTATTGGTGGAGAAGCCACTGGCCATGAATGAGGCCGAAGCTCAAACCACAGTTGAAACTGCGAAATCCCAAGGCCGGTTGTTGTGCGTTGGCCACCTCTTCCGCTACCATGTCGCCATCCGTAAAGCCGCGGAAATGATTGCAAATGGTGAAATTGGTCCAGTACTCCACATTGAATCCGAGCGCCTTTCAGTTCGCGAACCGCGACCTGATATCGGCGTTATTGCCGCACTCGCGATTCATGATATGGACATTTGTCGAGATTTGATGGGCGATGTAGACCCTGAAGAAATCGATGCCTTCTCCCTTCCAAGTGAGATTGAAGGCATCGAAGATCATGCCGTGATTCACATGCGATTCCCCTCGAATACCTGCGACAATCCATTGGGACCTTCAGCTCAAATCACAGTATCGTGGAGAAGCAGGGTCCGTGGGAAGGTCCGCGAATTACGAATCATCGGTAGAGATGCATCATTACACATCGATTACTTAGATCATACTGGGCTTTGGATCCATAAACATCCTCAGAATATTCGAGGACCAGACTGGGGGGGTTTTGGAGCGGCTCCACGAGAGCGCGTCGAGATTCAGGGTGGTGAACCGAGTCTGACTGCAGAACTTCGAGCCTTCGCCACAGCTTGCAACCTCCATGCTCAAGGCACACCATTTGACAATCTCAATATTCTCGCTCCGGGCGAGATTGGGGTTATTGGAATGCGACTGGTCGAGTCCGCATTGCAGGCAACCAAAGAATGATGACAGATGATTCAAGAAGTGAATCCATCTCGCGGCATCATGGCGATTGACCTGGCCGAGCCCTTACTCGGTGGCCTCTACACTCTCTTTGTCGATGCACTCGGCAGCTCAGCTGCATGGTGGGCCGGACACATCACCGTAGTTGCCGGGGTTGCATTGATCTACTGGGTTATCACCAATTGGAAAGAAATCTCGTACGGTTTTGAATTGACAGGTACACGATATGTAGCGTACCTCGTTCTGATTGGAATGACCGTTGTACAAGTGATGGTGTATCAGGAATACTTCCAATTCCCTCTTGCAGGCGCTTCCATTACTGCTGGTGTAACCAGTGCTTACATCTGGTGGCAGTGGTATCAAATGGAACCACAAAAGGTCTGAACCCAACGCATTCATGAGCCGTGAACGCCGCCATCCGATGGATGGCCACCTTTGGAGACCACCCCCCGCTACCCGATTCATTGGAATCCCTCCTCTCGGACGAAACTGTATCGACCCTTTTTCTGAAGGCTGATTGCCCCCCAAGAGTGAAGGCTGGACATATCACAGATTTGAGGCTCGAAGAATTGGAATTGCCACCATGGGACAAACCCACACTTGAGTCACTTGCAGATGAATTGGTAACTACCATTGAACAGCATGCTCATCGTTCTGATTGTTTTGTTGAAATCGAGCGTGAAGGGTGCCGAATCGTTCAAGCGGGTGATTTGCGAATTACTTGCGCCTGGCCTCCATTTTCAGAAGCGTGGGAAATCACAGTTGTTCGTCCAGTTGCACACTTATCATTGTCAGATTATGAACTCGATCCACGATTGATAAAGCGACTTTCTGATCATCATCGAGGTGTGTTTGTTGTTGGCAAACCAGGATCTGGAAAAACCACATTTGCACAAGCGATTGCAGCATATTTGGATGAAGAAATAGGCGCCATGGTCAAAACCATGGAAGCCCCTCGTGACCTTCAAGTTCCTCAGCGCGTAACCCAATATGCTCCTTTGGAGGGAAACTTGGAAAAAACCGCCGAGGTAATTTTCCTCGTCCGACCGGACTTTGTAATATTCGATGAAGTCCGAAGAGCCCGAGATTTCGAGATTTTTGCCGATGTACGCTTAGCAGGCGTCGGCTTACTCGGGGTTACCCACGCAAATAGCGCACTGGAAGCAGTCCAACGCCTGATCGGCAAGGTCGAATTGGGAATGATTAGCCAGGTCTTGGACACAGTAATCCACATCGAAAAGGGGCAAATTTCTCAGGTTCTCGAGCTCAAAATGGTGGTCCGTGCCCCGAGTGGCATGGAGTCTGATTTATCTCGGCCGGTAATCGAAGTGCGCTCATTCCCATCCAACAAAATGACTCATGAGATTTTTTCATTCGGCGAACAAATTGTTGTCGTCCCAGTGGAAGGATCAGGCTCACAAAGTCCAGCTAAGAAATTGGCAGCTGCCGAACTCGCTAGACGAATTCAACGGTGGACAGGTGCAAGAATACATCATGTTGAGATGGCCTCTGATACTGCTGCCACCATCTTCGTCGATGAGAGTGCAATAGGCTCAATCGTCGGTCAGGGGGGATCCGGTGTTCGTAGTATGGAAGATGAGTTTGGATTGAAAATCAAAGTCAAGGGCGCATCGGAAATGCCCCGTGGGACCAAAAAAATCGGCAGTAAGGCGCCCGAATGGGACGTACAAACCGAACGATCGATGGGTGGGCGATCATGGGAGCAAGGTGGTGGCGGACGCCGAGGAAGGAAAGGAAAACGCCGCCGTTGAAGTTCTCCGATGTCCACGAAGCCTTCATGAGTGGGGCTTTGACCGATGAATCATGGGCGACGAAGCAGCGGGCAAGCCACCTGTGGTCATTCTTCGAGAGGAAACGAATGTCACCAGTGGAACCGCCGTCCAGGAGAAATTAATCGCAGCCGCCCGGGTTTTTGCTGATTTACTCCGCCCCACCTATGGCCCACGCGGACTCGACAAAATGATGTACAAAACAGATGGGACCACAGCAGTCACCAATGATGGCGCTAAGATTGTCGCTGAGTTGATGGTCAAACACCCCGCCGCAAAAATGTTCGTAGCCATGGCAGAATCTCAAGAAAACTCCTGTGGTGATGGGGTCACAGGAACACTCTTGTTGAGTGCCGAACTATTGCTTGAGGCTGGTCGACTATTGCAGAAAGGCCTACATCCACTCACCATCATTGAAGGTTACAATCAAGCCAACGAAATCGCACTTGAAACCATTTCTACAAAGGCCACCGAGAGCACCGCGGAAAACCTTCGAAACGTGGCCATCACCGCTTTGACTGGGAAGGGCGCAGAAGGTGCATCTGAGCACCTTTCAGATATGATCGTCGAAGCATTGCAGACTGTAGATTCAGATCCCGACTATGTGACCATGCACAAGATCAATTCAGGCGGATTGTTCGATAGCAAAATTTTGCATGGTATCGTGGTCCGTCGCCGAGTATTATTGGATGCCCTACCTTCAGAAATTATCGATGCCAAGGTGGCAACAATAAACGGAGACTTGGCACCACGAAAGCAAATCCGTAATTCAGAAATAGAAATCGAAGAAGCCAGCCAGTTGGAAGCATTCCTAGAAGCCGAAGAGGCATCTATCGAGGCCCTAGCCAAGACATTACTCACCTCGGGAGCGAACGTATTCCTTTGCACGGGAACAGTCAACAAAGCCCTCCTACACCATCTGATGCGAGCAGATTGTTTCGTTGCTGGAGAATTTGACGATCGTGAATTGAGAAACGCCTCTTTAGCTACCGGCTCACGAATCATCGAACACCTCAAAGATTTGTCATCCAATGATATCGGCACAGCCGGTCGATTGGTTGCTGAACGCAAGGCTGCAACCGACCAAGTTGAAGATTTGATTCGTCTTGAAAACTGCCCCTCACCAAAAGTGGTTACCTGTGAAATTGGAGGGGCCAATCATCTCGCGGCCGAGGAAGCCATCCGAGCATTACACGATGCATTGCGCGCAACAAGTCTGGCGATGCGAACCAACCGCCTCGTAGACGGAGGCGGTGCAACCCACATGGCCTGCGCCCTCGCAATTCGCGAAGCTGCAGAACATGAACCCGGACGCAATCGATTGGCGATGGAGGCATTTGCACGGTCCCTTGAAATCATCCCTTCCACTCTTGCTTTGAACACTGGAGCCGACGCATTGGATCGGGTTTTGGAACTCAGAGCAGCACACCGTAATGGAACATCATCAGCAGGTATTCGACCAGATGGAACCGTTGGGGACACGGGTGCGAAAGAAGCTGCGGCCGCCATAGAGTCCGCAATTTCAGGAGCCACGGAAACGTGCTCCAGCATGCTCAGAATCGACCAAGTCGTTTCTGCACGTGGCGATTGAGACACCATCGGGTTCAAGTGCGGCCATACATTGGGTGGTTAACGGGTTACACTCATGGTTGACCTTACCCAGCCGACCCTAGCCAGTTCCGTACCGGGTAAGGAGGGTGCAAATGCTCCGCGCGCCCTCATTTCCGTTTACGATAAAACCGGAGTGACTGCCTTTGCCACCACCTTGACAGCGATGGGCTGGCAAATTCTCTCGACAGGTGGAACAGCGCGACTGTTACGTCAAAATGGTCTCAATGTTACCGACGTTACCGACGTTACTGGCCACCCCGAGGTTTTTGATGGCCGTGTGAAGACCCTACATCCAGCCATTCACGCTGCAATCCTTGCTCGTGGCGATAATCCCGATGACATGGCAACACTCGAAGAATTGGGTTACCCCAGAATTGACCTGGTTGCGGTCAATCTCTATCCATTTGAAGCGATTGCCGCGCAAGACCCACCAGTTAGTGAATCAGACTTGATTGAGATGATCGACATCGGTGGCCCCACACTTGTACGAGCATCCGCCAAATCGCACGCGGACGTTCTAATCGTAACCAATCCTGATGACTATGGTGAATTATTGGAAACATTACAGGAAGCCAACGGCGATCCCAATGCAGTCGGCATGACTACTCGCCAACGATTGGCGTTGACTGCCTATCAGCGAACCGCAGCTTACGACGTTGCATTGGCCAACACACTCGCACACCGTTTGGAATCTTTGGAGGAAGTTGCCGCAGAAGTGTTACCCGAGAAACTCTTGGTATCAGGAGGAGCTCAACAAGCACTACGTTATGGCGAAAATCCACATCAACCCGCTGCGTTTTACCCTGGAAACACCATTGGAGAAACACCCAGTGGATTGGCTGCAGCCGTACAACATGGTGGCAAAGACTTGTCATTCAATAATTATCTCGATTTGGACGCAGCCCTCCGTTTTTGCCGTTCTTACATCGGATCAGAATGGGCCGAATGGTCTCATTGTTGCGTCATCATTAAGCATACCAATGCATGTGGTGTTGCGATATCCACCGATCAAGTTGCAGCGTGGGACGATGCCTTGGCCAGCGACCCAGAATCTGCCTTTGGGTGCGTCATCGCATTCAACACTCCAGTGACAAAATCCACTGCTGAGAGAATTGGGGATCACTTCGTCGAGTGTATTATTGCCCCAGGTTACGAAGATGGAGCCCTTGAGATTCTTTCTGAGAAGAAGAATCGTCGGATGCTGACATTAGCCGGTATGACTTCACTGGATATGCAAACACAATTTCGACAAATCGATGGGGGCTGGCTTGCACAAACTGAGGGGGCACCCGTAATCAACTGGGCCGAAGTAAAGTGCGTAACTACGGCACAGGCTGATCCCAACCAAGTTGATTTAGCTCGTTTTGGTGTTGCCGTATGTGCTCAAGTAAAGAGCAATTGTGTGATTTTCATTCAACACACAGAGACAGGTTTTGCAACTGTAGGTATCGGACCAGGCCAAACCAGTCGTGTGGAAGCAGTTCGGATTGCCGCCCGGAGAGCCGGCGAGCGCGCTAAAGGTGCAATGATGGTCTCCGATGCCTTCTTCCCCTTCCGAGATGGGATTGACACCAGCCACGAAATCGGAATCACCGCTGTTGTTCAGCCAGGGGGCAGTATTCGCGATCAGGAAGTGATTGAAGCAGCGAATGAACATGGGATGACAATGCTGTTCACAGGAACACGATTGTTTAGGCATTAGTGGATTGGAAACATATTTTCGATCCTGGCCATATGAAAATTAGTGTTATAATCTGAACAATTGGAATAGCCGAACCAATGGTGTGGCAGAACAAGAATAGCACTGACCTGTTCAAATAGGCCAGCGCGCGCGCTCCATTTGGGGAACATAATGGAAATCAGTTTCTATGACTTGGGCGTTGACCCCGGCCTCGTCAACTCACTGAAGCAAATGGGTATCACCGAACCGTTCGAAGTACAACGAGAATCGATTCCAGATGCAATGATGGGCAATGATGTGTGCTGTCGTGCACCAACTGGTTCGGGAAAAACTCTGGCCTTCGGTTTACCCTTGATTATGAGGACACTTAGGGCCGATCCGGAATTTCCAACTTCATTGATTCTTTCTCCTACACGAGAACTGGCAGATCAAATTGCAAAGGTTCTGACACCACTTGCTGCGACCTTTGATCTTGAAGTCTTGGCAATTTATGGTGGAGTACCATATGGCAGACAACGTAAGGCACTGTCTAGAGGGACAGACATTGTAGTCGCTTGTCCGGGCCGATTGTTAGACTTACTCGATCACGGCGCATTAAGTTTGGAAGATGTTGGAACCGTGGTACTTGATGAGGCCGATCGGATGGCTGACATGGGGTTCATGGAACCCGTTTGCAAAATCCTAGACCAATGTGCCCCCAATCGACAAACTGTACTTTTCAGCGCAACATTGGATGACGAAGTCGGTGATTTGGTCACGAACTATCTTAGCAACCCTGTAACCATCGAAATCGGTCCTAAAGAAGTGAGTATGGATAGCATGGAGCACTTTTTCTGGCTTATGAAAAACTCAATGAAGCCAAACATCGCATCAGAAATTATTCGAAAATGTGGGAAGACCGTTGTATTTTGTCGTACTCGTCGAGGTGCAGATCGTGTGGGCGATGATTTGGTTGAAGAAGGGATTAGCGTGTCCGTTCTTCATGGTGGACTTGATCAGAAAAAGAGAGACAGAGCTATGGCAAAATTCGTCGAAGGTAGATGCATGGCATTGGTCGCGACAGACGTTGCAGCTAGAGGCATTGATGTCGAAGGCATCAATTGTGTAATTCACTATGATCCAGCTGAAAATGGGAAGGTGTACAAACACCGAAGTGGTAGAACCGCACGAGCCGGCGCCCAAGGGAGCGTCGTATCATTGGTTCAAAACCCACAGAAAAAAATGTGTAGCAACCTGCAGAAGGACGTTGGAATTTTTGTCAAATTCAAGCCACCTGATTTCAATGATTTACCCAAATATGACGTAGAATACATACCTCCGCCCCGTCAAAAGGACAAACCTCGAAAGCCCAAAAGAGATGCAAGAAGGGCCAGATTTCACGGTAAATCAAACCGACGTCAGGACGACCGTCGAACCAAACGCGGTGCAAACCCCCGCGGCGGCCGACCATCTGGAAAGCGCCGCCACCCACGTCGAAATCGCCGTTAATTACGCCGTAGAGTAACCAATGTGGACCTCATCTCCATCTGTTTTCATGATGAAGATAGACTGCAGATTGATTCCATTTTCAGCTAAACTTCGGGTAAATACTCCCAATGAACCAGGAGAGTGATGAAGAACAGCGGTCTCAAGTGGACGCATGGTGTAGGTTACACCAATCGACTTGAGTGCTTCCACTGTCCCATCAGCATCATCTGTAACGATGACAACTGCAGCAAAATCACTTGCAATACCAGCGCCGGCCAATATATTGATTCCTGCCTCCCCGATAACCTCACAACATTCTGCCATGGCTCCAGGCTTATCTTCCAAATTGATTAGAAATTCGTTCATGGACGTTGACGAACCCATTCGCCTTTCAACCTTCGTCTACAACTGTAGGATATTCACGGGTCTTGACCTTGGCATATAGCCACCAAACACCAATCAGCCCAATCACAATAATCGTCACCGCACCATATCCGGGATCTGCCCCATCCCAGGATTGAGGGTCAGACCAAACGCCTCTTCCCAGTGTAGAAACATACCAAACGAACGTTGCAGATGACATCGTCATCAACGAAATCAAACCCATTACACTGAGTTTGGCATGCTTTGGAATCGTTTTTTCAGTAGCATAATACTCAAACATAGCAGCACCAAAAAATCGGTTTGTCAACGTCCACCTGAACATTGATTCACTGGACATTGAGAACAAAAAAGCAGCTGGAACAGCCCATGAAACCGTCGGCCAGCCTGGGACCCAAATTCCTATGACAGCGAAGACAATGAAAAGGAACCCCAGTCCAATGTACAACTTGCTTTTTGCTGGGCTACTGGCGACACAATATTTGTCGACGATATCCTCAATCGAGTCTACCCTGTCGCCCATGTAAATCCGCCGAATCACATCGTTTTCATTCTTCGCTACAAGCCAACCCTCTTCAGCATCCATCCTTTGGCCGAATTTAGGGGGCATCTCAATTCGAACCGGCTCTGTTGGCAACCCCATCCGACTTGCTGTATTCATATCCGGCTCGGGTTCGGGCATGGATGCACTCATTCGCCACCAAAAATCCGCACCATGTGCCCATGAAACGACGTTGGTCATATCCAATCAACCTGGTGTAGGTGGCTTGGAAAAAGCCGACATCCACGGAGTCGATTTGGAAATCGTTGAGGTTGACAAGTCGATAGCCAATGAAAAATCACGGCGAGAAGAACATGAAAAACGCATCATGAACGTTCTGGAGAAATACAATATTGAGGCAGTAATCCTCTCAGGATATATGAGGATACTATCGCCATTGTTCGTCCGTGCGTGGAAGGGTAAATTGCTGAATATTCACCCCTCATTATTGCCAAAGTATCCTGGTGCACACGCGCACCGGGATGCCTTGGCGGACGGCGCTAGCGTTTCAGGGTGTACTGTCCATCTCGTAGACGAAGGCGTGGATACAGGACAGATTCTCGCTCAAAGAGAAGTTACAGTATTGCCCGACGATGACGAGCACACACTATCTGAACGAATTAAGGCGATTGAACATGTATTGTATCCACAAGTCATTGACGCCTTTACTACAGGCGAAATCAAAATCGATTAGTGATGATGTCTCTGGGTGAATTGACATTACGAAAAGAATCCTCCATTTCAAAATCAACAACAGTATTGGGCACCGTTTGAAGAATACGCTTCAGAGAATCACCTCTTTTCGATTTACGCATTGCAGCAAGGGTCGCCACAACATCGACCAATGAGAGCAAGGGCTGTAACTGTCCTGAGCGGGGCATGACTACATCTTGATTTTCTTCCCTTAGTCGCTTGAAAATATATCCCTCGATCCAAGGAACATCACAGGGAGCCAATTGAATTCGAGAAATGTCACGTGATTGACAAAATTTCAATGCAGATTTTAGCCCTGCCTTTGCACTACGTTCAACCCCTTCATCCAACATAAACTCAACATCTGTGAGGTGTGCCAAAGAACTCATCAATTCCAGTCTCTGATGCCCATCTCGTACCGCGATGTACAACTTCGTACACCCCCCATCTCGCAGAGCATGCGCAACGTGAACGATCATCTGGGAACCATCGACCAACATGGTCGCTTTGGGTAAACCCATTCTTGTCGAAGCACCCCCTGCTAGGACAAGAGCAGGAAACATATCGACACCTAATTCAGTTGTTCAAGCTCTTTCATTGCCGCATTCAGTTCGCGCATCAGAGATTGTGCCCGCTCAAACAATGCCCGTTGATCGCGTCGATTGGCCGCATTTGGCAACCACTCAAGGAGTTGTTGAATATCTGCAGCGTCTCTGCGAACAGTCCATTGTAGGACTTGTTCGAGCACAGGGTCTTCCGCGTCAAGGAAACGTTCGACCATACCATCTTCGCAGAGACAGCAGCCCTTCACTGTTCGCTCATTAATCGAGTATTTGATCGCGAACTCTAACCAGTAACGAATCTCCATCAGGATATTCAATATTCTTGAATTGCTCTGCGAGATTTACCGACAGAGGGGGGCGTTTTGCACGAATCCATACCGCGTGACAAACCAACAAGGCAAGATGAGAGTGCGCCAAACTCTGCTGACACCAATCAATCAACAAAGCCTCACTTGGAGGCTCATGCTTTGCCCGCAAACACTCTTCAATCGAGAGTAATAACGCCTCCGCAGTCGAACGATTTCCAACGACCTCTCCGAGTTTAACCCAGACATTCTCAACAGAAGAAAGATTTGCGAGAAGCAAGGCGGCGAGAGCTAAATCTTCACGGCCCCCCCTTCTCCATAATTCAGGAATTAACTTCACCAGAATATCTTCGTCACCGTGTGTGAGCAACCACGAACAGATTCTTCGAAGAACTACATCAGGGGTTCCAAGATGAAACGAATAGCCCCCAGCATCCCCCAATCTATCCGTTTGTGACTTCACAATTAGAGCAGGAACACCGATGGGATACGCTTCACGTACAACTTCCATCAACCGCTTTACACGCCGGTGAACATTGTTCGGCTGTTTGGATAACCAATCATCCAATGGGTCAGTTTGACTCACCTTTCTGACCCCCTTCGGGCAAGATTGAACGAAGTTTGTTGACCAGACCATCGACCACGTCCTTGGCCTGATCAAGCCCTTGCTCGACTACTTGGAACATGTTCTTCTCCACATGCTCTTCCAATTCATCGTGAATGGCCTTGATGACGTAGTCGTTCTCAACAACAGTAATTCCAAACATCAATCGCAAATATGCAACGACGAAGTATTCATCTTCACTGATGCTTGCATTGAGGTAAGCGGTTTGAAACATCCCAGAGTAAATACGAAGCATCTCATCTTTATCCAGAACACGGCCCCCTTCCAATACCTCACCTGCAACAATGGCATCATAGATGCGCTTGGGAACCTCCTCATCCAATCCCAACAGACTTGCGAGTTTGATGACCAACCGTTTCTCTTCCCTTGTGATTTCACCATCGCGCAATACAATGGTCACCACCCCTTGGAAGGCGCTGATGTCTGTGACAATGTCGTCAGGCACGAACGGGGAGGCCCCCTTCCTCCTCATAGCGGTTCGCCCACCGCCCACAACCAAATTTTAGCAGAAATCCGGCCAATGCCTTCATGAAGTAGAGACCTGTCGGCCGGAATACAGGTTACCCTGTCACGCTCCCAGGGCTTAGGCCCCTTCCCGTGATTACGCGCGATGAAAACCCTCCCGAAAGGGCCGGTTGAGTGCTAGGAAAGCCTGCGAAAGCAAGGAAGGAAACACATGAGTGAACAGAAAGCAAAGTACA
>MDTG01114417.1_pt1 | contig 19639 bp, 15 predicted proteins | sample 811421 | NCBI WGS metagenome assembly MDTG01 (sample SAMN05326645, study PRJNA326480) | marine metagenome | isolation source: seawater | place: Pacific Ocean: South East | collected 2011
GTTCAGAGTCTTCAGGCTGACGAGTTTGGCCAGCGGCGACACGTTGGTCACGCCTGTGTAGGCCAGGTTCAGCCTTTCCAGGCTGACGAGTTTGGCCAGCGACGACACGTTCGCCACCTTCGTGAAGTTTAGGTTCAGAGTCTTCAGGCTGACGAGTTTGGCCAGCGGCGACACGTTGGTCACGCCTGTGTAGGCCAGGTTCAGCCTTTCCAGACTGGCCAAGTGGGCCAGCGACGACACGTCGAGCAGGCGCGTGTGGTTCAGGTGCAGCTCCTTCAGTTTGACGAGTTTGGACAGCGGCGACACGTTGGTCACGCCTGTGTCGGCCAGGTTCAGCCTTTCCAGACTGGCCAAGCAGGCCAAGTGGGCCAGGGGCGACAGGTCCTCCACCTTCGTGTTGTTCAATGACAAACACTTGATTCGCCAGTTGTCCGGTGGATGCGGAAGCGCGAAGTATATGCATGACCACTGTATGCCACTCAGCGACAGCGCCACGTCGAGGAGCGCAGTCATCATGGCCTGGTGGACTTGTGTGCACGTCTGGGAAAAGCGCGCAACAGTCACGATGGGCACATGCTTTGGATTGAGGACGACGGGCAGCAAGTCCAAGTTGGTAAAGACCACGGCGACGAGCTCGGATGGTGCCGCCTTTTGCTCACAAAGCATTCGACACAGGTCTCACCTTTCAAGGCCTGGCATATGCATCGTCTGTTTTAGATTGCTATGGCCAGGCATGTACTAGCGCCGGTGGTTGCGTTTGTACATCGAGTGGTAAATATACGCAAACTTACTCGATTAGAAAGGTCGGTGTACATAAGTTTGACAGTTCCCCGAACGTCAGCTATCTAAATGCACAGTACATTTTCCCCTGTTCCGCTTTCTTCCCGCGAGGTGGCACTCTGGCGGAACTCCGGACCCCTAAATGTACATTTTGGGAAAATGTACGCTCAAGGAGTTCCGCCATCTTTCCGCCTGGCGGAACGTTTCCGGAAAACGTCCGGCGCCACAGTGCGGGAGCCCGGCGCTACATAGGCAAGGGGCTTAGAAAGCCATAACAAACAGTTGCACGTTTGCATAGTAACAAGCTTCCAAACAAATAGTTCGATCGACAATCAGCGTGATGATGTTTCCCGCAGCTGCAGTGGACACGGACCGGTGCACCTTTGACGGTAGCGCCGGAGCCTTCCGTGGCGCCGGTCGTACCGTTCACACTGCATTGACCATAGAGAACAGCAACGCAACTCCTCGTGGCATCAATGAAATGGACGTCGTTCCCGTCGCGCAGATGTCGCCGATGAAGCGGCAAAAGCCGGACACACTGAAGAGCTTCCTGCAGGCAAACGCCGGTTGTATCATCGATCCGAATGATGCGGTCGATCAGTTTGGCTGTCTTCCGGTCGTGAAGCAGGCATTCGCCGCGTCGCTCAACAGTTTTATGTGTGCGCTGGAGTGCAGCTGCGAGAGCCTCGCCGGCGAAGACGATACGTTTCAAGACCCCGAGTGTGACGTGCTTTACGTGGCCAGGAACGAGATGTGCCACGAGATGGAGACGGTGCTTTCGTATGAGACGTGCAACCGAGCTGCTCTTGTAGAAGCTTGCAGGACGGTGTACAAGAAGTACGCGGTCAGCGAAGTCAGGAAGAGGAAGACCCTCGTGTCGGCATATGTTGACGGCATCGAAGCGCTCACGCTCATCGCGGCCAGCAGCAATCGAGTGGAAGCAGTCTCTGCGGTCATCTCAAAGCGCTTCGAGAGTGTGAAGCGAGTCTGCTCCTGTCCTCCGCGCGCGCTACTGGAATGCATGGCAAAGTATGGCATTTCAAGCGCTTTCCTTGCGGTCATGTTTGACCACTGCGGACCATCAATCGGGAAGAAGGCGGCTATGCTGTCACAGTACCTTGGTCCGTCTGCTTGGAAGCTACACAATGCCTGCATTGAGGCCAACGCCGTGCTCCAAGAGCAACTTGCTCTCTCCGTCGACGATCCCTTTTGGTATCAAATAGTCGTGGATTGCCGCGACCCCGGCCAACTATGCCTAACCGGAGACGACGTGTGCACGGTGTTTCCTCCACCACACTGTGCTTACAAGAGGAATGTTTGCATAAAACGCCGACCTTGCCGGGTTGGCGCTGTGCGAGTCCTGCGCTTCCTCAAGGCCGTGCAACTGTGTGTCGAGGTCGGGTTTGTTTCCAACATGATCTCGACCGACTATCTGCTGGCGACGTGTGGCATGGTCGGCGAGCCTGCGTCTGGCCATTCATCACACAAGCCGGAGTGGGTCCCTCCGTGCACCTCAAAGGTCCCGGACGAGTTGAAACGCGACCTCAACATACTGATTGCGATAGAGAAGTGCCTACCAAGGGGAGCCGGGGACCTGGAAGTTGGCGTCATGACCGACATGTTGATGCAAAAGGGCGCCTTTTCCCACGGAAGCACGAGGCGGTCGGTCGAGCAAGCCGTGCACCACGTAATGCGCAAATCTGCGCACCAAATACTTAAGCGGTTCGGCGACGAGTGTGGCATCGCCTATGTGAAAAGCGACAAGCCGCAGTGCACCATAGGACACCTTGTAATGGACGCTGCCGGGTCGGCGCGCATGCGCATGCGCGTGCGCGAAATCGTGGAGTGCATATGCTCTCCTAGCAAGAAGGTCAGGTCCGAATGGCGCGCAAGCCGCAGCTCGCGCAGCGTGGCCGCTGCTGCACGTCGCGACCAGTGCATTGCCGGCGTTGACGTTTCGTAGAATCGAGGGAGCGATTACGTGGTCGTGCGAGGTGGCGTAGTGTTTTGTTGTAAACGTACGGCACCGAAGGGCCGGATTCGGCTCTTCGACCCTAAAGTGATACTGTACGTGATGGTATTTGCCACCACCGGCACGGCTCCCAAAGAAATCGTGCCGCCGTTCATTCGCATTCCATGCACAGCGAGGTGCGGTGGAACGCCAGGTCCTCGTCCGTCATAGAGCGAATCGGGGGTTGGTCGGCCGTGAGCCGCGCAAAGTTGGTGCCGATGTTGGTGGCGCCGTTCTTGTCTCGGTTGAGCGGAATCATGCAGTCTCGCTGTGTGCAGCGCCACTAAAGAGATAAACTTACGGCGCCGAAGAGGCTTGGGTTTACAAAATCTCAGCAACCGCTCGCGTGTCTCCAGACCAAAGAAGCCGCCATCGAGCGGACAATGCCCGGCAAGCGGGCCAGGGCATCGGCGCCTCAGGGGCCGACGGTGTCGGGTGAAGTGGTCTCTCACTGCAGTGACCTGACCGAGCTCTTGGTCACGGGGCTCTTCGATGGAATCAAGAATTGCCCTCCCAAGAACGGCAAGGAGCAAAAGTGCAACGCAAATGTGATTGCTACGTACCGCGTGCTCAACTCCGAGTTCAGGTCGTTTGTGGACGCGCGTATTATCGAGGAGTTCACATACTTCAAAAAGTGTGCTGACGAGGTTTTTGACGCGACCTACCAACTGTCGAAACTGGAGAAGAAGACACCGCAAGAGGTTGCAGACAAGACAGAGATCAAGCTGTGGCAAGCAAAGAGGGAGGAAAGAATGAAGTTACTCATCACAACCGGTTTGAATTTCTTCCCGGATACGTACGCAAGGTTCTACGCCGCTGAGATCGGCCACCGAAGCCCGCTCGCAGCTGACCTGTCGTTGCTGTTGGTCTCCGTGTCCAACTTCATGAGCATTGCCCGAGAGAGGTGCTTTGCACACTGCTGCTCCGGCTTGAAACACTGCAGCAGCAGCGCAACGTGTCATATGCAATCGCTGCACACAAACGTCATCATCCAAGACGAAAAGAGCAAGAACGGATGGAAGTTCATGGTCTATTGCAGGCGCGACTGCTTTGCTCGCGCGTGTGTCAACTCATCGTGCATGCGCCACAATCCTACGACGGAGTCCAAGCTCGCAAAGGAGATGTTCAGAATAAAAGGCATCCATGAGCACGACCGCGGCGACGTGTACAGGGTGGAGTGCCATGGAGACAACGTGGTGAAGAACCCATTGCTCATCACGACCATCAGGGACATGAGGCAGGTCGACAGCCTGCAGAACAAGCTCGAGCTCGATTTCAGTGACGTAATGAAATGCAAGAGCGAGATACGCCGCAAGGAGGCGCAGCTGGACGAGAGACGAAAGCTCGTGCTGGAGATGGAGCGCAAGTTCATGATGGACGACATCGACGCGGTTTTCAAGGTTCGCAACGACCTGTTCTTTGACAGTCTGAAGAGCGCGGAGGAAACCTTTCCTCTGACGGTCGGTGCCATAAGGAGCGCAATCGCCAACACACAGCTGTCGGTCTCGCAGCCCAAAACCAGCTTGCACGGCTTGGACAATCGCATCGTCAACTCGTGCCTTAACCAGATTGCCGCTCTCATGGGGCCCGTGCGCAAAGCGGACTGGAAGCTCTACAAGGACGATATGGCGTCGCAGGAGGCTTACGATTTCATGTCGGGCCATACTTACCCAAGCGTTCTTCCGAGCATGCTGGGTGCGGCGGACATGCTGGACCCTTGCGCAACGCACCAGTACAAATTTCATGACAATCAGATCGCCAGGGCACTCCACATGTTCGACGAGTACCAGGACCTCACTATGGAGTCGGACAAAGGCACTCTTGTACTGAGCAGTGTGTCAAACCCAAGACGCAGGCCTCTGCCATTCGACCAGGCCGAGTGTTGGGAGAGATCGGACAAGATATTCAAGTACATGGACAGCGAGCTGGCTGGAAGCAGTACTCCGATTTGCGACAGGTTCAAAGACAAGCGCGCCGACAAAGCGGTAGTGTTTGCTGACGCATTCAACCAAGCGAACAGCGATGCTAAAACGCGCCCTCTCGCTCTGGCGATGATAGGGATCTTTCCGCGCGATCTCTGCAAACGCGCTTCGGAGGAGTAGGCTGGGTCTTCAAGCGCGGACGCCTCCGCAGCTTAGGCACCAGCTTTTGCAGCGCGTGCAGCACACGCGACCGGGGGCGCAGAGAGAGACTGGGTGTGATGTGATACCAGTGTCCTAGAAAAAGCAATGCCACCCCGCTAACCACTGGAGATAAAGCACTCCTTAAAAAATCTAGATAGAAAACACCGGCGCTCGCGCCTCGGAAAAAACACTCGTCTACTCCACCGTCCACTCAAACAGCAGAGATGGCTCTCACTGCTCCGGATTTTCAATCGTACGCTGGACCGGGCGACAGGGTGAGTGCCGCCCATGAGACCACAAACACATGCCACTTGTTCCAACACCGTTCACTGACGTTGTGGTGTTTTGCTTCTTGCTTTGCAGAACCTTCCCATGACGGAGATCAGCGGTATGTGCTTTTGCATCACATGCGCAAATTCAGCTCAAATTCGAATCCCGTGTCCTGTCTCACCGTTGTGTTGACTGCATCATGTTTCGCAGGCTACCAGCCCGTGTCGCGCATCGGCGAGGTACGCAGCTTGATGTCGAACCCAGTTGTAAAGGTTCGAATTCCATTCTGCGTCTTCTGACGCCACTGTGCCGTGTTGTTTGCACTCGCAGGTCGTCATGAATGCATTCGGTAAGTTTACCGACACGTTCAAGTTCAAGCACCGTGCCGAATCTACACTCCGTGACACGTGCTGACAATTCCTGCCTCTTGTGTGCTCGCAGTGGACGCGTACGAGTTCTCTGCGCTCCGGAAGGACGTGCTCAGCCGGAGCGAAATGAGCGGCGTTACCACGACTAACGCAGCCGACGACGCTGTGAACGTCGAGTACAAACCACACTTCCACGAGGTACGAAAATGAAGAAATCCCATGCAACTAACCCGTTGGTTGCAGTTCTTTTCTAACGCAGTGCGTATTGTCTTTGTGTCTTTGTTATCGCAGTGGGCCACGGTCCAGCCCGGCATGATTTGCATTGCGCGCAAGAAGAAGACCGCTGTGTTCCGGCAGTACATCGCCGCGGAGACCGCCGTTCCGGTCATCGCGTGCGCGGCATGCCTGCCCAAGGAGGACGAGAAGAACTACTTTTTTGCTGGCATCGCGCGCTCCAAGTCTGTGCGCACTCCGGACGACGGCATCGGCCCGAACGTGGACGAGTTCTTCACCGTCTTCATCGGCGGCATGGCCACCATCCTCAACACCTCGGGCGGCCCAATCTACCCCGGCGACCTCGTCGAGTGGTGCCTCTTTGGCACGGGCACGGACAAGAGCCCGCGCGCCAAGCAGGGCCCGCGTCGCGTGGGCATCCAGGTTGCCTCGGTGTCGTCGCCCAAGATCATCGGCAGGGCGCTCTCGGTAAGCCAACGCTTCCAAACAACCCGACCACCAAACCATTCCTTGACTCGTTTCTGATATTGATCCTTCGTTGCTTCGCAGTTTTCCAAGAACGGAGAGACTTTTGATGTAAGTGTTGCATACAAGCGCCCCGTCACGACCATTGCAACACGACATTCAAATCCCTTAACTAACAAGCACCCTCCCATGTTCTGTTTGCAGGTCCTCATTCGCCAATAAATGGGAACGGGTTGTGCGCATGGTTTAGAAGAGGGAAAACTCCCATCCACCTGTTTGTTTGCGTCTTCCGGAAATGACTTGGCTGATGTTACCAGCGCGTACTGGGCGTCCTAGGCGGTTTGACAGTTGCCTGGAGGCTTCCTTTATACCGTCAAATTGTTCCCAGTCTGTGGATGAATTGCATGGCCTACCCATAACGTAGACACGCTGGTGCTTTCTTTTGTTCAAGTCAATGTCCTTTCTGTCCTGGTTTAAGAAGACTTGTTCGTGTTGGTTGGCGGCGCGTAGATTTATAAAAGAATTGTCGATGCAGTCCCTGTTTATATGATCCACAGTCTGCCCAGACTGTAGAGATCCACCGAATGCAACAAAAACAACTCTATGAATAATTCATTCCGTATAATTGCGTACTTTTCCCCCGGGTTGCCTTTGGGGTAAATCTGAAACCCCATGCGTTTCCAGTGGATCTTTTTGATGCATGCACGCCCTCGATTGCTTACTTGAAGTCCGTCGTCAACCATCCTCCATTCTTCCATGGAGAGCCTATCATCTGCAGGAAGATCACACTGTGGTTCGTCTGGATTATCCCACTCCGCAATCCACCCACCCCCTGCTGTTTTCTGTGCCCCCCTGGCCACTCCATCAAGTCCACGAAATCCAAAATATTTGTGTGCCTTGGCACAAGACGGAAACCATATACTGGGAGTGTAATCATCCCATTCTTGATTTCTCACCAACATTGACACGCTGTTGCGATTCATTGTAAGCCTGCATTGGTTGTGTATCTGATCAGATTTAGTACACCATCTTAAATTGCAGGCTCTGTTGTCGCCACGTTCTTTCATGATGTCTCCGTCGTGTTTGCCAATGTGATCACAAGTCCAACCAACATGACAAGGTCCATTGAATGCTCGACACACTAATTTGTGGGCAAATTATCTAACTCCATTCAAAGTGATGGCTCTGTAGCCATTATGTAACTGACATGGCAGGTAAGGTTTAAGTTGTCGCCCCAAAAAAGTGGTCTGTACGTAACCCAGGCTCGAAACAACAACAATGGTTGTCTCAAATCCGGGTACGCTACGCCATTCACCAAATTCATCAAAACGTATGACATCACCAAATTCTTTCAACCCGGGCTCGTCTTCAAAAGACAGACGGCGTGACTGTGACATGTGTCACTATTATCAGAGAACATTAGATGCACATGTTCTAATGGTTGTTATGGTGAATAGTACGAACAACAACCCGGCTCCAGAGTTATAAAACGCAAACTCGCTGCATTTTGATAGCACTAGCGCCGAATGGCGCTCAGTCGTCCTTGTTGAGCTTGATGAAGCCCACGAGTTTGACGGAAGTGGTGGGCGTTGCCTTCCAGCCATCGAGCGTGGTTGCCGCCCACTCGGAAATATCCTCTAGAACTTGGTCACGGTCGTCGACGTCTTCGTCGTCTTCGGCTTCTTCTCCGTCTTCTCCTTCCTCCTCTCTGGTGTCGTCTACGTCTGCCTGTTTCACAAATTCAAACACCGTGTCGTCGTCCCCATCGCCCAGCGGAATCTCGATGTGAGGGGCGTTGGGCTTCATGTCGCGGTATCCCTTGAGGGTGAGCGCGAGGTACTTGTGCAGGCGGGTTGCCGGGACAACGTAGCAGTTGGGGAACGCAGTCTCGGTATCGGTTGTGAACGTGACTAAGACCGCTTCTTCACCATCGGTCCACGCGTAATCGACCATGTCCGTGCGTTGACGCTTAGATTCGGCGCCGAAGCCCTTGCCGCCCTTGCCTCGTCCGCTCATGTGGCTGCCGAGGCCCTTGCCGCCCTTGCCTCGTCCGCTCATGTGGCTGCCACTACGTCGACTGACAATCTTTGCGCGCGTCTTGAAGTTTCTTATGGCCACACACTACTGGCGCCGGCAATTGCTGACACCACAGGGCAACCATGAGCACATCCCCGCTAAGGCGCCGGGTGCTATAGCAATCCGTTTTAGCAACACGGGATGCCATGAACGATCCAAACTCCCCCAGCAACTCGGACGCTCCGCCAGCAGTCGCCGGACAGTCGCATTCGGCAGCGCAGCTGCATTCTCATCCGCTGTGGCAACAGGCGGCTGGAAGGGGGCGTGGTGGCGCAGGCTCGATGCCTCCTCCCCCGGCGCGCGGAAGAGGGCGCGGACGGGCAGGGGCGCAGCCGCCACTCGATGCCGACAGCGGAGCTCGCTACGAACGCATCTCTTTGCTTGCGGTCGAGCTTCAGCAAGGGGCCACCGGAGGCGACGGGGCGGACTCCGCCTTGTTGTCGTCCGACGACGAGGAAGGGCCCGGTGCGTACGACCGTAGCGCTGGAAAGAAGCAAGCCGCAGACGACGACGACGAAGAGTACGAGTACGACGAGGAAGAGGACTCCGACCATCTGAGTGCGCTCGGGTCAAACGACGTCGAACCCGAGGTCCGCAGGAAGCCGGTGCGAACCACCAAAAAGGCAAAGACCGGTGCCAGCGCAGCCGACATGATGGCAGCTACGGCGTTTGGGTCGCATGCCGATTTCTTTGGAGAGACCTCCGACAGCGAGTCGATGGCGTCGCGCACGAGCTCCAAGCGCAAGCGCGACACCTACAAGCAGGCTTTTCCAGTCAAGGGGGTGACGTGCGTCGGATGCGCACTCGCAAACCGTATCGCTCCGGTAGAGCGCTTTGTCAACAACAACGTCGGACGCATGTCGGAGAATGCTCTTTGGAAGATGGCCGCCCTCACGTGGAAGCTCGAGGTAGTGGAGCCGGCCAAGAGAGAAGGTGTCGTAGTGGTGGACTGGGCGTGGCGCGACGTTGCGAACCACTTCCGCCTGCACACGACAAACTCGATCGTTGGGCGTACGCACATGATCCAGTCTTTGACCGCCATGCGGTGCCAAGTGGAGCAGCGCCTCGTCCGCGTCGAAAACGGAGAGCGTGAGCTGGACAAGGTCAACGCCGATCTCTGCCTTAAGGTAAACAACATTCGACTTGAACAGATCACCCTTAAACATGTGCTCACAGTTGTGTTGCTATGTGTTTTGTATCGCAGATTGTGGCCGCCGAGAGCCGCGAGCGCAGCCTGTTGGCGGCGTGCATGTCCGGTCCCTCGGGCGGACGGGGCGGTGGGAAGGGCGGCCAGCGGCCGGCTGGAGAAGACTGACTGATGCGCCGCGAGCTATGATGTATGGGTACAGGATGTGTCCACAGATAGTGTAGCAAGGCCGCTAGAAGAAGAGCCTCTTCGATCCTTTTGGTAGCTGGGTTTACGGTAGATGGAAACATTCAAAGATTACGTCAGAACCCACGATCCCGGTAAAGGCTCGTGGGTCGAACTCTGGGAAACCGGTCGAAAGAGTGTGCGCCCGGCAAGCGTGACGTTCCAGCCCGACGGGACGTGTCCAGCCGGAAAACAAGACGGAGAAGGATTTTGGAGGACCGGTGCAGACTGCAAGCACTTTGTTCCGGTGGTTGTACGTCTGCCTCCCCCGCACCAGAACGGCATAGACTACCTATCATTTACTAGTAAAGAGGCCGACGCGTGCATTCACCACCTGATTTTGGAGACGCCGTGGCTCTGGAGAGTTGGCGGCAAGGCCAGTGCCAAGAAGGCAGCAATGCAAACCCCCGGCGTTCCTCAGTTTTACGAAGGCGGAAACGGTTACTGGAGAAGTAGCATCTACAAGCTCGTGAGTGACTTTGCGACGTACAAGCGTACTGGCATAGATCCGCGCGCCGGCGCTGCAGATATCAAAAGCAACACAAAGCGAAAGGCCGCGCAGAGCGTCGACGATGCGGTATACGAGCACGAGCATGCCGGAGAAGACGCAGACGAACAGCCACCCGTTCAAGGGCTTCCAATGACGACTGAATCTGTAGGCGTGCCTGTGGCCAAAAAGCTCAAGGCAAAAACCGGAGCTGACCCCAACCTTTACAAGCCACCGGTCGCGCACTTCCAAATCTTCCGCTACGCCGGCGAATGCTACGCTCTCGAAAAGCACCTCAAGAAGCGGCACCTCTTTCGTTACGCGACGCCAGGGCACTGGGTTGCAATCAGAGAGTGGATCAAAAGCAAGGAGGGGCGTGCTTACCTCAAAGACATGTGCGACCTGGATCCGGAAGGCGTGCAGCTCGACCACATCCGCCCAAAGGACTCCGGGGAGCTCAACCACATGTACAACTGCTACTTCATGCCCTCGTCAGTCAACGCGCACTTCAAAGACAGATGGGACGACGAAAAGAAGCGCTACATCGGGGAGCGCGCACGCATCAAGTCTGGCCGCTTCATGCGCTGGCACTCTAAGCAGGCCGCGGAGCTGGTCGACGTAGGCTTGTACAAGGGTCACCTACTGGGTTGACACAGCGAATGTCACCTCCGCTATCATGAACAGACGTCGCTGTATGCACATGCACAAGAGAGCCAGTACGTGATGCTTTCCAATGCAAGCAGCGAGTACCGAGCAAGCGGTATGTTTCCATCGCACATCGTGTTCCACAACGAGACCTTTGCGAGTCTCAGGTTGACCCACGACATAACAGCTCCGTTGTGGAGTGGCATTCTTGCGGGATCGCTCTTGGTGTGCCTGGTTTGCACCCTCGTTGTGGTCTGTTGTTCGGGATGCGCGCAAAGGCGCAAAATGCAACCAACGTACGAAGGTCTTCCTCTCATAACAGTAAAGGCTATGAGGAGATAGTGCTTGTTAGTGTAAAAACAGTGGTTACATCCGTCAGACAATTAGCATGAAAACGCACCAAGTCGAGTCCGATCTCTCGCGCGCACACATGACAACACCCTGGTACACACATGAGGTTTAGACGTTGCGTATCACTTAAAGTCCGGCATGCTGTCGAAAGGCATCACAAAACCAAACTCTTCCATGCTGCCCTTGAACTCGCACGAGTTCCAGTAGCAAATGAGCCACGCCGTCCGTCGGACGACCATTTCGTCCAGATTGCGCACGGATGGCACAAAGTCCTTTTTGATGCGCGGGATGTCCAGGAGGCGCGACGCGCATGCCATGGCCAGCGCCCTGATGGGCTGGTGCAGGCGCTCCACGCACTCACGCTTTCCAGACCACGCGTTCTTTGTATTTTGGACGGCATCTGGGATGGTCTTGACGACATGTGAAATGCAGTCAAACACCACGTCGGAGCGCATCCCTTTTACTTTCACAAAATCGCATCCACACAGAGCCCATCCGGCGCACATGAGCGTCATGGCCGCGTGTCGGTCGCTCGCGCTCGGAGAGCGAGACATGCCCCACATGCTGCGCTGGAGAAGCGCGTGCAGCAGCGTGACGTCGCAGCACAAGTAGTACGCCTTTCGCTGCTCGTTCTCGTCTAGACCGCGCTTGTTGCTGGATCGCTCTCGCATGCACAACAACGTGTTGAATGCCTTTGTGCTTCCGTCGTCTTTGCACCGCTTCGCTTCTTCCAGCAGCTCGATTGCAAAGCTGTCTGTATCAATTGTGGTACACAGCAAAAGCTTTGTCTTCTTGAACGAGGGGTCGTCGCCCTGCGAGAGGCTGCGCACCCGACGGCCAAGGTCAGCCAGCTTCAGGTCACCCTCTCCTATTTCGATGGAGCGTTTGAACAAGTCGCAAAGACGCTCGCAGGAGCCAACCATATCGGGCACCCGCGGCTCGCCAAGAGGACGTTCGCCTCCCCTGGGATCAATGCCGTCGAAGATGATGTGCCCGCCGTCAAACCCCGAGTCGTTCCATCGCTTCACCTGGGACTTGAGGTTCGAGAGCACTTGCATCGCAACCTCGTCAAAGAAGCGGTGGCGAGTGGCGCGGTTGTTGACCAACGCGTGCACGTCTTCTGAGTCCACCATGTACTGCTTTTCGTAATTGTCGTCCGTAGGAGTTGCAGACGCCAGGTCGGAACTGCAGACCACGGCGGTAGCTGCCTTTGAAGCGTCGCGCTTCATCTGCTCCTGACGCTTAGCCTCCGTGATGCAGCCGGGGTTGTCAAAAACGACGACAGTGACGTAGCACGTGGCGATCGCTCTCTTGAGACTGGAAGTTACAATGGCGACGTACGAATCCAGCGTGCGGGCATTCTGTGGGACCGACATCATCAGTACGTTGCCGTCGATGCACGCAAAGGTCTCCTCTCTCTTTGCCATGGACGCGTCCCTCGCGTCAACCAAGCTGTCAAACTCGCGAAACGCTTGCGGGTACCGCAGCTTCAGTTCGGCTTTTACTCCGTGTTTTGCGCTGTGAAGGCCCATGACAAACGATTGAAGCTTACCGTCGGTAAACACAGACTATCTTCTCTTGCTTCACAAAACGCGACAGCACTACCGACGACATATTAGCGGCGCCGATTCGGTTAGCCCCCCCCCCCTGCCCGCAAACGCCATAGATCGCTCTTTGCGCACAGCCGTGCGTCCTCTCCTAAACACCCCACCCATCCGCGCTTTACCTCGCCCTCCTTTCCAGCGTCGGAAAGCATGCAAACCGTCCTCGCCCGCTCGTCCCGGAATGGAAAACGTGCAGTTCCACGCCGGGTAAGGGTGTGAGTTTACTTGCCCCCCCCCGCGTGCAACGCTTTTGTCGCGCGCACACCGCCACACACACCGGCTTACGCGCGCCGCGACTGCCCAGGCCGGGCGCGCGCAACCGCAGCAGCCGACGCTGCTGCGGAGGCTTCAAACGCCGACGGAACCGCACCTGTGCGCTGGCGCTGCATCCTGGTAAAGTCGGGCGTTATGTCCTCTTCCTCGAGCGGTGGGATCAAGACCTCTGCCGCAGAGTTGTCCTCGTGCGCGGTGCTTGAGATTCTGGGGTTGGTGTCATCCCCAGGGAGCACAGCCGGTGTAATATCTTTATCCTGATCTTCCTCTTGCTTTTCGACGTTGGTGCCTGGCTCCAGTGGGCGTTTCTGTCCCCGCATCAGCGTGAGGCCACCCGCGTCGTGGAAATGCTTGTACAGCTTGTCGCCGCTCCACCACTGAATGTTCACGTTGATGTTGATGGCCATGCTCGTGGGATGCGACTTGACTTGCTGGAAACCGATGGTCGAGCGCGATGCCGCCGAATCGATTACCGTTCCAATACACCACGCACCAACAATGACGTCCTGCACTCCGGAGAAATTGTTGAGGTCATTGACGTCACTTCCGATTGGCAGTCCAAGACGAGAGTTGGAGTCGCCCGGTTTGAAGTAAGAGTAGTTCGACATGTGCGACGACGTCGTGCGCATCAAGCGGAAGTCGGTGAGGTACGCCTTGGAAACCGCCTTCTGATTTGTGCGGACTCTGGTGGACTCCCTCAGAAGCTTCGTCACCTCGGCATCGTCCATTTTCCAGTTTTGATCGAGAGCATCCTTGGCATTCTTGAGGGCTTGCTGCTGGGCCGCGGTCGCCGCAGCACCGGCAGCGTCGACTGCTGCCTTTGCTGTGTTGTAAGCGTCGCGGTCCAGGATGTACTTCGGGTCGCCCACACCGGCAAGTGTGGTTTGGTACGCCGAGTACGCTGTGTTGACGTTTTGCTTAGCAGTTTCGATCGCCACGACAGCCGCGTCGATGATTGCTTTCGGCTCGCCAGTCTTCACAGCCTGCCGGTGCTTAAGCCTGTTTCGGAGGATAGCCTGCTGAGCACTGCGGAGGTTCTGGAACGCGGTGCTGGTGTTTGTTGTAACCCGGTAGCTGAGGCGTGCAACCACGGCGACGAACACCTTGTCCATTGGCTGCACTTCCAGCTTGTGATCCTTGACGTCGGACGTCCACGACTTTGTGATGGAGGGTCCCTGGATCCCGATGTTGAAGAGCTGTGCCTGGCGCGCGTCGATCGCGGTCGATTTCATGGGCTCGTCGGTAGGAGACTCAAGCTTCGAAAGCACGATGCCGTCCGGCGTCCAGTCCATGATGTTGCGGCGGCGGAGCTCCGTCTCAAGCACCGACATGCACAGGTTGCCTCCGATGTTGCGCGCCATGTCTTCTGGCTCGGTCACTCCCTCCACTGCCTTTCCGTCGAAGCGAACGAGAGAGCTGTCAACCTGCACGCCACGAAGAAATGGCGACGTGTCGATGATGTTGATTCCTTGAAGACGACGACCCTCGTTTGCGGCAGCGGTGGCAAGCGAACCGCCAACCTTGCGCATCGCACTGTCCGTGTTCTCGATCCTTGCGCGCCACCAGGCGATGTCGGGGCACTGCAGCACGGTGGCCCCGTCGATGTAGGCCTTATATGCCTCAAGGGACGAGTCCATGGCCATGGCGTATGGCGTATCAAGGCGGATGTTGTGCAGGGCGATGGTCGCGTTGCCGATGCGCTCTTGGAAAAGAGACTCGACCCACCCGGTGGAGGCCAGGCGCTGCATGCGGTCGACGCCGCTTCCGAGGCCGGCAAACGCTTGCTGGGTGTAACGTTCGGAGCTGCTGTACTCGGAGATTTCGGTGCCAGCACCCTGGTTAGGGTCGATTGCGCTTTTGAAGCGGCGTCCGAGAATCCACGCCAGCTCGCCGCCATGGAGACCATCGTACTCGAGTTGAGGCGCGCCGTTCACAGTGAGCAGGCGGGTGTCCTTCATCATGGCCCGCTGGTTGGCATCGGCCGAGCGAGCCGCCAGGGCCGACGCCTGGATGTTTTCGCGGCTGTGCATGGGGACCAGCCTGCACACAGTGGGAAGGCAAAGGGTCAGTGGGTCGTGTAGTGTTGGTGTGATGTGTATGGAGAGTGAAGGGTGAAAGGGGGCTCGCTCACCTTGCGTACGGCACTTGCACATTGGAGCCCTTGTTGTTGCGCGCCTCGATGATGCCCGAGCTCGGAACGCCGGGCGGAGTGCCCGCTGCGGTGCCCGGGGCGCCAAGCGAGCCACCGACGGCGGTGGGCCTGCCGGCGGGTGTGTAGCTACCGCCCCCAAAACCATTGGATCCGGGTTGCACTGCGGTAATCATGCCGACGCTCTTTGGGTATACTGTATGCGCTTCTTTCTCACTCTCCTCGTTTAGCGGAGGGTTTTTGACCTTTGATAGAACAACCGCTAAAAACACTTATCACTATGAAAAAAAAAACTTGCATTGTACAGAACACCATTCATAATAACAGCACCAATCTACGATACAGACAAAGCATGGAGGGCTTCATACGCAGTCGCACGAACGACCCGCGCTTCCGATCGAAGCATGTGGACCCTCATTTTAACCTTGGGTGGGAGAGGCTGAACACGACGCTGCGCCCTACGGAAGCACAAGCGGTGCGCTACAACGCGAGCGCTTCCGAGTACAAGTCAGAACCCATGAGCAAGAAGCGGAGCGCAAACTCGGAAGAAAAGGAGAAGCCCAAGAAGCGCCGAAAGAAGAAGAGTGGGTCTGGAAGCGAGACGGACACCGCAGCGAGCGACAGCGACTCCAATGGACGGTGCTGGAAGGGCTACAAGCCGGTGAAGGGGAAAAAGCCTTACACTCCCGGCTCGTGTGAAAAGGCTTGAAACGGTTAGAAGACACACTCAAATACCACCGAACGCGTCACCAGTGACACCGGGCCCCGTCCTAGTCTATTTCCCTCCAGCAGGACGAATCGAACGCAACGCGCAAAAGCTGCACACAGTACGCAGAAGTGTCGTTGAACGTGTCGACGCTCATTCGCCTGGCCCCTCCCTGCAGGTACTCGACCCTCACCGTGTTCTTCATGTCCATCTGCTTCTGCCGTTTTCCGTCGGGGTCACGGAGCTCGATCAAACGGTCTTCCGAGTTGAGGTCCCCTGGCATGTCGACCAGCTTGGGAGCAATCACCATTCTCAGTCCGTCGTCCTGGTCGTACACGAATGCCGCGGGCACCGAAAGCCCAACCTCCGGAGAGAGTATGCAATCCGTTTCGAAGTGAGCCGCGCACGTGAGAGCCCTGTTGAGGGCCTCTGTCTGAGTGGCCTGGCCCATGCGCGCGAGCGCAAAGTGCGAACACAGTGCACCCGTGTACTGGTACGTAGCATTATAAAAATTGCAAGGCGGGGAGCCGTCCTCGTTATACTCGTCCCAAGCCGATAGAAAAGAACCGCCCACCGTCACCTTTACCACTGGAGGAGGCGTGTCACCCCACATCCGCGTCATCGCGGCGACTAGCACACTCGCCACACCCGTCGCAGACACAGTGGCAGTCGGCATTCTCTCCCGCCGTCAAGCTTTCATCACTGATATGCATATGTGCGGTTAGCGCAGCCACAAGGCGCACTGGCGATCGTTCGAGCGATCGCAAAGCTCACTTAACGACGCGCACGCATTGGTAGCGTCACTGTTCGGCGTCTGGAAGGTCGGACTCGGCAGCGTCGTCGTCGTCCTCTGAGTCGAGCCCCGGGATGGTCGCAAGTTCCATTGCCGTTGGAGAGTATGGATCAGCAAGGTATCGCATGCGCTTGGGTGGCTGCGACGGACCGGCCTCCGACGAACGGCCTCGCAAACGACCGACCGACGACGCGATGGACCGCGCCGACGGCGTGGCCGCGTCTGCCGATGGTGGCGGGGGAAGTTGGATGGTGCCCTCGCGCAGCTTGTGCAGGAGGTCCAGGTAATCATCGATTCCGTGCTTGTGAGAGCTGACCAAGTGGTGAATCTTGGCCTCGCGGGCCTTGAGCGGAGCCTGCATGGCGGGGACCGGAGTGCCTTTGACATTGACGTTCTGAGTGTGGATCTTCACGGTGCGGATGAAGTCCTCGATGAACTTGTGAGCTCTGTCCTGGCTGCTACGAGTGATCTCCGAGTGGTACAGGTAGCACTTGCCAGGGCCGACGTAGTCGCGCAAGAAGCGGGGGTAGCGCGAGCCCTTGCCGTGCGAGTTCTTGGTGCTTGCCTCGGCCACGATCATCAAGCACTCAAAGTGATCGACCATGGCCTCCGGGTCGTCCAGGTCGTCCGGGTCGGCAAAGTTGTTGTGCTTCGACATGAGCTTGTGGATCTTGGCGAGGCGTTTTTCGTCCATGGGACAGCGCTCGGCCACCTGTCCACAGACCTGCGTGCGCTCCTTGCCGTTGCTTCCCTTTGGTGGTTGCTTGCGAGTGACGATTCTGGAGACAAACTTGCCCTTGAGCTTGGACAAACGAGACGCCTCCGTAGCAGCCGTCTTGGCCTCGCCCTTGCCTTTGCCTTTGCCCTTGCCTTTGCCCTTGCCCTTGCCTTTGCCCTTGCCTTTGCCCTCGCAACGCTTTTCCGACGCTGCGGCGAGCGACTGACCGGCGGAGCTTCCCACCGTGCTGTCCACCTCGTCATCCTCGTCTTCGTTGCTGCTGTCGTCACTGTCGTTTGTGTCGTCCAGGTCTTGGGCTTCTTCGCGAAGCTGGTCGTTCTGCTCGCGCACGATGTCGCCTTGCATCACGGTAACGACGTTGAAGGCGTCGTGAGACGCGTCGTACCGCTGGTGCTGTGCCGCGACGTGGAGTGTGGACTCACGCAGCGCGCGGTCGAACTGGATGGACGTCGAGCAAGTGGGACACTGGCCGTTGTCCAGGTGCTGCTGCGTCAGCCGCGCGTCGCATTTGATGCACTTCTGCATATCTCGAAGAGAGTCCACGAGACTGTCCACCGGGTTGGACATCATGCTGAACACACAAGTGAAGAGGCGGCCGGTGGGTATAGCGGAGTTCCGGCGCCAGAGCGGTGGTGGGATTCCGGCGCTACGGAAGCACGGTTCCGTGTCAGGGTACCGACGAGTAAAAGATGCTTACCGGTCGACACTGCAACGATATTGTCCCGACTTCAAACTTAAAGAGGCGTTGCCGGTAACAGTCAATATGTATGGGCGGGGTGACCGTGGCGCCGGAATGCCGTGGCGTCGGACTTCCAGCATATAGCATAAGTAACGACTTTGTGGGTTTTGACATGCGAATGAACTCGATGGCACTGCCAGACCTGTCGGGACTTGCGCTCAGATGCGAATCCATAGGCGTGGGGGGAAAGTCCGACGAGGGGAGCGGTGAAATCCCGAGACGTGGCAAGGGCAAGCAGGAACAGGATACCTCCACACAAGAAGAACCGCGCGACCAGACCCCTGCAAGCGCCGATGGCTTTGTCCTCAAGAAGCGCGCACGCTGGAATGCGCCGCCGTGGAGAGCAGCGAGCGTGCTAGATTTCATGTTCGAAAACCCTCTAGACGGCAAGTTCAAAGACATATTGTCTGTAAAGCAGATGCTCCAAAACAACCCTGGCATCGTCCGGCAATACAACACCAGCTACTGCCACTACGGGTATTCGTACCGAAAGCGCACCGTGTTGATTGGCACGTTGACACAGCTGTCACTGAAATGCCCCTGTCCGGAAGAACCGTGTCGGCAGCTGACCCTGTACGGAAAGCACTCCAAGGAGGTTGCTGAGTGCGGCAACGCACAGAAAAACTCATTGCCCCCTCTCTTGATTGACGCAATGGTCGATGGGTGGATCTCGAGACACGCGGGTCGAGTGGAGCGGTTCCTATTGGTCGACGTCTTCTCCGGATGGGGATCCATTGAAAGGCGCGTTGCCGAAAAGAAGGCATCCGGACAGTGGCAAAAAGTGTTTACGTTTGCCAACGACATAGTCAACCGATCGCATACACAGTCTAACTTGGACATGAGCGCGAACACACCATGGAACCCCGGCGCGCTGCTCGTCTTTGCACTGAATGCGCTGTGGCCAGAGCACAACGCGCATGTCACTGAGCACCCACGGGGCGCGCTTGGGTGGGTTCAGGACAACGGCGTTGCCGTGCTTTTTCACTGCTCAACTCCCTGCCAAACTTACTCGACCAACGCGCTTGCGACGCACCGCGTGGCCGGCACCGCCGATCCCAAGACACCGCAGGCTGAGCATGACGACGCAATGAATGCTTCCTTGATTGACTACTTTACGCGAAATGTACTGCACCCGACTAAGCACACCAAATAGTAAGAATTTTGTGAAGTAGGCGTGTGTGTTTACTTATATTGATAATCTTCCTTATTTGGAAACCAGTCGACGTCCCAATAGGATCAAGGAGCGAGAACCATGGTCCAATACGTTTTTTCGCCGAACGTTCCGCCTCGCGGAAACTTCACGGAATGTCGGAGGTGTGAATACACTGGGCCGGTGCCGGGGCGACGGTTACACTTCCGCGATCTTTCCGCCAGGCGGAAAGAAAGCGGAACAGAGGAAAATGTACTGTACATTTAGGGGTCTGGCGTTCCGCCAAAGTGCCGCCTGGCGGAAA
>MDTG01299423.1_pt1 | contig 19639 bp, 21 predicted proteins | sample 811421 | NCBI WGS metagenome assembly MDTG01 (sample SAMN05326645, study PRJNA326480) | marine metagenome | isolation source: seawater | place: Pacific Ocean: South East | collected 2011
AGGCTGGATGTGGAAGCGCAGTAATGCGTGCAGCTGACCAGTACTAATAGCTCAATTGGCTTGATTTATGCACTGAAAAAAATTTTAGAATGATATAGAAAAACCTATGAGAAAAAAAATAATTTTTGATTACCAAATTTTTCTCAAACAAAAATATGGTGGACCATCAAGATATTTTGTTGAATTAAATAACAATTTAAATTCAAATGAATTTCTTGATTATCAGGTCATGGCACCTTTACACATCAATAGACATTTAAAAAACTCCTTATTTAATAAGAAAAATTTTTTTTTTTTTAAAAAGTTTAATTTAAACAATTTGTTTAAAAATTTTAATCAAAAAGTAACTTTAAAAAAAATAAATTCAATTTCTAACCTGATCATGCATTCAACATATTATGACTTAACTTATTTAGACAATGTTAAGTGTAATAAAGTTGTTACAATATTTGATCTTATCCACGAAAAATTTTATCCAAAGTCCAAGTTAAAAATTGATGATGTTAAATCAAAAGCTATAGAAAAAGCTGACTTTTTTATATGCATATCAAAAAACACTCAAAGGGATTTAATCGAATACTACAATGTTAAAGAGGAACAAACAAAGGTAATTTACCTATCAAGTTCTTTGCCAAAGAATAATAATATAAATTTTAATATAGACAAAAATTTTTTTTTATTTGTAGGCAACAGAGAAGGTTATAAGAATTCAAAATTTATTGTGAATGCTTTATCTAAATATGATAAGTTTAAAAAAAACTTTAAATTATATTTTTTTGGAGGACTAAAATTTTCAAAAGAAGAAATAAATAATTTTAAAGATTTAGGTATATATGAAAATATTAAACACTTAGGAAACGATGAAAAAATATTACCAGGCCTTTACAAAAATGCCTTGTGTTTAATTTACCCATCATTATACGAAGGATTTGGTATACCTTTGCTAGAGGCAATGGAAAATGATTGTCCAATATTGTGCTGTGATACACCTGCTGTGAAAGAAATTGGAGAAAATGCAGCGATTTATTTCGAAAAAGAAAATGAGGAGTCTTTTATTCACAACTTAGATAAAATAGTATATTCAAGTGATTTCTCAGATAATTTAAAAAAATTAGGAAGGCAGAGAAGATCTTTTTTTTCATGGAAAAAATGCGCAAATCAAACAGAAGAAGTATACAAAAATCTCTAAAGAAAAAGACATTAATAATAGGGGTCACAGGCCAAGATGGTATTCATTTGTCAGAACTTTTGCTTAAAAACAATTTTATTGTATATGGCTCGACAAGAAATCATGATAGCGCAAAGAAAAAATTTAAAAATTTAAATATTAAAAAAATAAAACTTTTAAAAGAGAATTTTTTTAAATTAGAAAACACAAAAAAAATAATAAAAAAAATAAAACCAGCTTATATTTTTTTTTTAGGAGGACAATCTTCTGTGGGTAAATCATTTAAATTTTCAAAGGAAACGTTAGAAAGCAATATCATACCAGTAGCTAATATAATTGAGTCAATAAGATTATTAAAAATTGATGCTAGGGTGTACAATTCTTCTTCAAGCGAGATATTTGGAAATCAGAAAAAGAAAAAACTATCAGAAAAATCAGATTTTTTTCCAATAAGTCCTTATGGATTAGCAAAATCAATTACCACAGAATTAACAAGATCTTACCGAGAAAGTTTTAATTCTAAAATATACAACGGCATTTGTTTTAATCATGAGTCCTTGCTAAGAAACGCAAATTTTTTATTTGGAAAGTTTCGTATTTTATATGAAAATAAAACAAATAATAAAAAGTTCATCTTTGGAAATTTAAATATCGTTCGTGACTGGGGTCTTTCATCCGAATATGTTCAAGGCTATTATAAGATAATTAAATACAAAAAGCCTACTGATTTTATAATTGCTACGGGTAAAAGTTATTCAATTAAAAATATTTTTATCAAAATATTGGGTAAAAAAATTTTTAAAAAAAAAGTATTATCTAAAAAAAAACTTTCTAGAAAAAATGAAATATCTTATTCTTATGCCGACACGTCAAAATTAGAAAAATTAATTAAGTGGAAACCAAAATACTCTGTAATAGACCTTTATAAAAAAATATATGAATAAAATATTAATAACAGGATGTGCTGGATTTATAGGTAGTCAATTATCAAAAGCTATGAATAAGGATTACAAAATTATAGGAATTGATAATTATGATGATTATTATTCAGTAAGTTTAAAAAAAAAAAGAATTAATATTTTAAAAAAGAATAAAAATTTCTATTTTATTAAAGCAGATATAAGAGATTATAAAAAATTAAAAAAGATTACAGATAAGCATAATTTTAAATATGTTTTTCATTTTGCTGCACAAGCTGGAGTAAGGTATTCAAAAATTAATCCACATAAATATACGTTAACAAACATAATTGGTACAATTAATTTATTGAATTGTTTAAAAAATAAAAAAATTGAAAAAGTTTTTTTGGCATCATCAAGTTCAGTATATGGCGAAAATAGCAATTTTCCTTTAAAAGAAAACGAAAAATTGAAACCCAAAAACCACTACGCATACACGAAAAAGATAAATGAAACAACAGGGTACTCATATTCAAAAATTTACAATTTAAAAATATATATGTTAAGGTTTTTTACAGTTTATGGAGAATGGGGAAGACCAGATATGTTTTTTTTCAAATTATTTAAAACTTTATTTTCAAATAAAAAATTTCAATTAAATAATAACGGAAATCATGATAGAGATTTTACCCATATAAATGATGTCTGCGAAATTTTAAAAAAAATTAGTACAAAAAAAATTAAAAAAAATTTTGATATTTTTAATATTTGCTCAAATAAACCAGTAAATATTAAAAAAATTTTATATTTTATTGACAAAAATATTTCTAAAGTAAATTTTAAACTCACAACAAGAAATGTTTTAGATGTAAAAAAAACTCATGGGTGTAATAGAAAAATTTTAAAAATTATAAACCATAAAAAATTTAGAAATCACTCTAAATCTATAATAGAATTATACAGTTGGTATAAAGAAAATAAAATTTACAAATATTAGAAATCTTTAAAACTTATTGAAATATCTTTTTTTTTAGTGTCATTAGGATAATCTAAACCATGGACTGGGTATTTAGTGAAATCAATTTTTTTTTCATCAATTTCAATATATTTTGGATTGCCAAAAGTAATTTCTAAATGCTCTGGATAACCTTTAGAGTTTACATAACCAAAATTATTTGCATGCAGATGAATTATTTTAAGATTAGTTTTTAAAATAAAATTTTTAATAATATCAATATTTTTGTCAAAATCTGAAAATTCTATTATTAAGCATAAAATATCTAAATTACAAATTTCATTGAGAATTTTATACTCATCTTTTTCAATATCAACTTTAAGTAAAACTTGTGATTTATCAAAATTTTTTTCATTAAAAATTTTTGTAAGAGAGGTACTTTGATTATCTTCGAATCCATTAGGCACAATCTTTTTTTTTATATGTTTAACATTATTTTGACTAAAGAAAAAAAAATAGTCTATAAAATAAAAAATTCTTCTAAAGTTACTCTGATTTTTAATAAAATGGAAAAACCACTTAATAAAATGCTGAGTCCAAAAAAAAATATTTACCGTATGATCATAAGCAAAGATATTAATATTTTTATTTCTTTTTTTGAAATCCTTTTCAAAAGAAAATTCATCACTAAGTCCAAATGTTAATAAAATTTTGGTTTTTTTTAATATTTCCTGGTTAATAACATAACCACCATCTAGTTTTTGACCGATTCTAATTAAATTTTTTGTAAATTTTGGTTTAAATATAGAACTTAACATTAATTTTAAAGATCGGTTTTTTTAAATCTGTATACTTTGTATTAGTTTATAGTAAAACAGCAATCTAATGTTTTTTAATCTTTATAAGAATTTGAAGTATTTTAGTCCAGGCTTTAAATATGAGAAAAAGCAACCCATTTTAAGTAAACCTAAAAAATATTTTAGACAAATAAAACTTGAGCTATCAGAAATAGATGAAACGAAGTTTTTGAAAAAAAATTTTGGCAATAAAAATAAAAAAAAAAATTTTTTAATTATTAATAGAAGCTCATATAATACAGGGTTTTTTTCAAATTTTTGTTACGTAATAAATTCTCTAATAATTGCAGAAAAAAATAAAATGATTCCAGTTGTTGATATGGAAAATTTTCCGAACTTGTATAATGAAAAGCATAAGATAGATAATTCATACAATTCATGGAATTATTATTTTGAAAATGTCTCAAAATATACATTGAAAGATGCATACCAAAGTAAAAACGTATATTTCACAAGTGGAATATTTCATAAAGATCTGGAGATTAATCCTGGAAGTAATAAATTTATAAAACCTCTAAAAAAATTTATAAAAATTAAAAAAAATATTTTAGATGAGATAGACAGTTTCCACAAAAAAAATTTTAAAAAAAAAAAAATTTTAGGTGTTTTATTTAGAGGTCAAGATCAAAGGTTTTCACCCAACCATTATTTACCACCAACAATTGATCAAATAATAAATTTGATAGATAAGATTATGAAAAAAAAAAAATTTGATAAAATTTTTTTATGTACTGAAGAGCAATCTTATTTAGACTTATTAAAAAAAAATTATGGAAATAAAATTATTTTTTATAATAGTCAAAGATCTTATGACATAAATAGATACTATTATTATAATAGAAAAAATCATAGATATAAGTTGGGAAAAGAGATTTTGATTGAAAGCATTTTATTAAGCAAATGTTCAGAAATTATTGGAACTAGAACTAATGTTACTGAAACAGCAAGATTATTTTCATTTATAAATAATAAAAAGATAAAAATAACTTATATTAAAAATGGTATAAATTTTAATAATGCTTTTTTAAGAAGGTGGAATTGGTACTATAGAAAAATCGTACCTGAGTTTTTTGGAGGGTTTAATAAAAATCTATAGATTAAATATTGACATATTAACTATCTTGCAAGAATTTTAAAAGTAAAGTAAATCTAAATAGAACTTTAATTAGATATGATAACTAATAAATTTTAAAATTAAAATTATTGATGATAAATTATAAGAATGAAATTTGGGCTTTTATACCTGCAAGATCTGGTTCAAAAGGTATAAAAAATAAAAATATTAAAAAATTAAAAGGGGTCCCTTTAATTGGTCATAGTATATTACTAGCCAATAAAATAAAATTAGTAAAAAAAATAGTTTTTTCATCTGACTCAATTAAATATATTCATATAGCAAAAAAATTTAAATGTGATGAATATGAATTAAGATCAAAAAAAGTTTCAACAAGTAGTGCTAGTGAGCACTCTGTTTTTTTTGAGTTTATTTCAAGAAGAATAAGTCAAAACAAAAAAGTTCCTAAATATTTTTTACATCTTAGGCCAACTACGCCTCTACGGAACAAAAATACAGTTAATAGAGCAATAAATAAATTTTTAAAAAATAAGAACAATATTACATCTTTAAGAACGTTCTCAGAAATGCCAAATCCTGCTTATAGGAGTAATAGAATAGTAAATGGAAAAATTTGTTCAATTATCAAAAAAGACTTTAATATGGATAAATATTATAAGCCTAGACATTTTTTTCCAAAAACATACTTTGGAAATGGGGTTGCAGATATTTATAAAACGGAAAATATTTTAAAAGGATTTTTATTTGGAAATAGGGTTTGTCCATTAGTTACAAAGGATATCTTTAATGATATAGATGATTTAAACGATTTTAAATATACAGAATTTTTCATGAAATAATTAAGAAGTACTTCTTTTATAATAAAATAACTTAATTAATGGAATTATAGATAAATAAAGCTTTTTCTTTTTTTATTTAGATGAATATTTTTGTCTATATAGAAGGAATCCTCCTTAGTGCTTGTGGTAGACAATTCCTCAATAACAGCGCCTGTTTTTGTCCAAAACTCATGAACTTGTTTATTTTTGATTGTTAAAAGCTCTCCTGGTTTCAATGTTTTCTTTTTACCATTAATTTTAATATTCACAATACCATCTAAAATGAAGAAACTTTCCTCCTTAATTTTGTGAAATTGAGCAGGATGTTTTTGACCGGGGAGCATAATTATAAGCTTTTTACAATAATTTTTATTAATCACAGTTACCATGGTAATGCCAATTTTATTAAATTTTTCAATTCCATAGTGGTGAGAAATTTCTAAACGGGGGTTTAAAGGCAAAATAATATTTTTATTCCTTAAGAACTCACTAATCTTATCCCTAATTTTTCTTATTGGCAGATAATTATTTTTTATTTTTATATCTTTTTTATTTAATGGATCATTTTTACCAATTTTTTTTTTAACAATAATTTCAGCAGTATTAGTCCATTCATTAGCAGAGAGTTGATTTGAAGAGCAAGGAAAAGCAAAATAAATATCTTTTGTATTTACTTTTTTTTGTTTGGAAATATTATTTTTTAAATAAATCCCACGTCTAAAGTTATTTAGGTCATTTTGTTCGTCATTAATTGATTTATTTCTATTGTTAACACTACCCCACATATTAATTGCATCTTTTAAACCTGCCAGCCAACTATCAAGGTTTTCGGGAGTAACGGAATATTTATTTAGGGATATTTTTTTTGTTGGATAGCCGATATGTTTTTCAAATATTCTAACACCTGAGCCAAAGGCTAGAATTTGTGAAGATTTGATTGATGGATCTTCGTGCGTTGAAAATCCTAGAATAGAATTTCCAAATTTATTTCTTAGGTGGTTAAAATAAGATAAATTTAAACTTTCTTTATTTGTAGGATATTTTGCAACACAATATAAAAAAGATGCATCAATTTTTCTATTTTTGAAAAATGAGATTACTTTTATGATATCTATTTCACTTAATCCACCTAAGCTTACAAAAATTTTTTTCTTTTCCTTCTTATATTTTTTATAAATTGACTCAATCAAATTCCAATCTGTAGATGAAACTGATGCTACTTTTAAAAAGTCAATTTTAAGTTTATAAATTTTTTCTATTGAATTTTCATCAAAAGGAGTACAGGCAACTTTATAATATTGTTTTGCATAACTAATTAATTTGATCCAATCTTTATTACTTAAAAATGTATCTTCAAATCTTTTTACAAATTTATTTTCCGAATTTTGAAAATCAGTATGAATAAAAGTTTTTTCATCTCTAAATTGAAATTTAATTACAAAATCTATTTTGTTTTGATATTTTTTAGTAACTTTAGAGAATTGTTTAATAATCCTTTTAGCATGAAGTAAACTACCCATGTGATTATTAGCCATTTCAAGAATAACGATTGGTTTCATAGATTTTTTTATGTTATTGTCTTTTAATAATATATATAGTTTGATAACTCAATTTTACTTAATAAAAAATTAAAATTATCTTTAAAATGGCATTTAATTTGATCGAACTCGTAAATTTTTGAATACTTGTCAGTTGTAAACAAATATTTGCCTTATTCATTGTCTTTTTGTGCTAATTAACTTGCAAAATTGCCATAAATTTTAATGACAAATATAGTGAATATATATTTTATATTAGTGAGATTTTAAATGCATAAAGAGATTCAAAAATTTAATTTAAAAAACAAATTAAAATTATTGAACCATAATTCAAAAAAAAAAATTCTAATAACAGATCGCTCTAGACAAGATGCAATTTATATTAGTTCATTAGCTGCATACGTTTGTAATATAAATTTTTCACTCAATGCTGATCTTTTAACTGACTTAAGGCAAAATCATGATTACTTGAAAATATATAGTAGTTTTAATATAAAAAATATTTTTAACCCTTCTATACTTCAGGCTAAATTAAAAAATTTTAATATATTATTTAATACTTTTTTTTCTTTTGTCATAATAATTGTAAAGATATTGTTTTTTGGAAAAAATTGGTTTGTTAAAAATTTTTATTATAAAAACATATATTTTGGGGATTTAATTTATGACACATATATTGTTAAAAACTTTAATTTTAAAAATAAAAAGTTACTTAATTTAAAATTTTTAAAAATTCTGATTATTTCTCTCTATAAAATAAATTTTATAAATGAATTAATTCAAAAAAATAGATATTCACTAATAACTTGCAATACTCATATTTATAACTCCGTATCAGCCATAACAATGAGGTTGGCTTTAAAAAAAAAAAATTACAGTTTTACTTTTGGTAAATAATTATTTTAAGTTTTTTACTAAGTTGAAACAAGCTTACAATGATCATACAAAAATTGATAAAAATTATTTTCAAATAAACAAACATGAATATAAAAATTGGAAAAAAAAAATTGATATATATTTAAAAAAAAGATTTTCTGGGAAGTCATCACAAAGAGACGCAATAAAAGCTTTTAATGGAGGGAAAAAGGAATTTAACCAAATTTTAAAAAAAAAAAATATTAAAATAAATAAATATAAAAGAATTGGCCTTTTTGCGCCTCATGCTTTTTCAGACTCTAATTATCATGGTGGAAGTAATTTTTTATTCAATGATTTTTATGATCAATTTAAACAAACCCTAGATTTAATTATAAAAGAAAAAAATATTTTTTGGTTTATAAATCCTCACCCAAATAGCTTGATGTATGGAGAGGGTAATTTAATTCAAAATTATGTTAAAAAATTTAATAAAGATAATTTTTTTGTTTGTCCGAAATCTGTTAGAACTATAGATTTAATAAAATTCTCAGATATTATAGTTACAGGCAGAGGAACCGTAGGTATTGAAGCGGCATGTATGGGAAAAAAACCTATTTTAGCTGGCTCTTCTTTTTATTCTAGTATGGGATTTTCATTTAATCCAAAGAATAAAATTGAATACAAAAACCTGCTAATTAATACAAGATCAAATTACATTTTGAACAAAAGTTTAACAGAGTTGGCAAAAAAAACTTTTTTTACTTGGATCTTTAAAAATTCATACGTAAAAAGTAAAGTTCTACCCTACACATCTTATGTAGATGTTGATATTAAGAAAAAAAAACTTTTAGAAAAGCACTATTATAAGTCAGATTTTATTACTGAAATAAATAAAAACTTGATTAAAAACGAAATTTTTGAAGACGAACTTTATTTAAAACTTAAAGATTTTATTCTTAAAAATAGAAAATTAATTAAATAAATATGTTTAATAAAATAATAAATATTTTAGATAATAAACATAAGAAGTATTGTTTATTGTTATTAATTTTGTTTTTTCCTGTCACGATACTTGAAACAGTGGGAATAGGTTCATTACCTATATTTGTAATATTTATTACACAACCTGAAAATATTGCTGATTATTTTTATTTTAGGCAGCTCAATGAAACCATTAATGAATTGACCTTGTACGAAAGAGCAGTTTATGGTGCAATTACAATTTCTATAATTTTTTTATTCAAGTCATTAGTTGTATTGGGAACTTCTTATTATGAAAGTAATTTAGTAAAAAAAATAAATATTCTAAATTCATCTAGATTATATAAAAATTATTTACTTAAACCTTATTATTTTCATGTAGAGAATGAACCACCAAAATTAATTCAAAATATGAATGATGTGAGCCGTTCAACTGGTATAGTATTTGCATTTATTACTCTCATCAAAGAAATATTTTTGATAAGCGTTATAATTATTATTTTATTCTTATCTGAGCCAAGAATGTTTTCAATAGTCTTTGGAATTCTTTCATTACCATTAATAGTTTTTTATTTATTCTTTAAGAAAATTTTAAAAAATAAAGGTGAATTAGCCAGGAAATATAGGATTTTGTCTCTTAAGGATTTAAGTCAGGGATTTGCTGGTATCAAATTTACAAAGTTATTGAATAAAGAAAGTCTTCTTTACGAAACATATAAAAAAAATTTTAGTATAGCTTCACATCAAGATATGTTTCTGATATTTTTAGGAAAAGTTCCAAGAATTCTATTAGAAATATTTGCAATATTAGGAACCCTTATAATTATAATATCATTTATAAAGGTGGGTAATAATTTTGATGAATTATTGCCTTTACTTACTTTTATAGTTGTAGCAACCGTAAGATTAATTCCTAGTTTTGGAAATATTGTTTCATCGTTAAATAATATTAAGTATAATTCAGTTTCACTAAATAATTTATATTTTGCTTTTTCACGTAAAAATTTAAAAGAAAGTAGAAATAATTTTAAAGAAAAGATAGAAAAATACCAAAACGATAAAAATAATATACTAAATGTTCATAACTTAAGTTATTCTTACCCTGGTAAAAGTGAAGTTGTTTTAAACGATCTATCTTTTGATATTAAAGAAAATACAGTCGTAGGAATTACTGGGTCATCTGGCTCAGGAAAAACAACCTTAGTCGATATTCTATTAGGTTTACTGAACCCTCACACAGGATCAATTAATAATTATGGAAATGATGTTTTCATAAATATAAATTTATGGAGAAAAAACATAGGTTATGTTCCTCAAAATGTAAATTTGATTGATGATACGATTAAAAATAATATTTGCTATGGTTATAAAGAAAGTTCAATAAATTTAGATTTGTTAAACAAATCAATAAAATTTGCTGAGTTAGATAATTTGATAGATAAATTTCCAAAAAAATTAGATACCAATATAGGCTATCAGGGTTTAAAGATTTCAGGAGGTCAGCTTCAAAGGATAGGGATAGCGAGGGCTCTTTATCAAAATCCAAATATATTAGTATTAGACGAAGCAACAAATGCCTTAGATATAGAAACAGAAAAAAATTTAATTTATAATTTAAGTAAATTTAAACCAAACTTAACAATCATATTGATTTCACATAGAATGTCAGTTTTAAAAAATTGTGAACAAATAATTATAATTGAAAATGGAAAAATTGAATTCAATGGAAAATTTAAAGATATGCCAAAATTAAATAAGAACTAAAAATGAAAAAAAAATTAATAATGCTAGATATGACGTGTGACCCAATACATCATGGTCATATTAGATTAATAAAAAAAGCCTCAAAGCTTGGAAAAGTTATTATTGCCACTCCAACTGATAAAGAGCTAATTAAGCATAAAAAAAAACCAATATTAAAAATGAAATTTAGAAAAGAAATATTACAATCAATTAAGTATGTATATAAAGTTATTTCGTCACCATATTTTATTAATGATAAATTTCTTATCAAGAATAAGATTAATTTTTTAATTCATGGGTCAGATAATAGAAATAATGTAAGTAAAAATAAACTTAAAATATTTCCAAGGACAAAAAATATAAGCAGCACTTTGATTGTTAATAAAATAAAAAATAAAAAATAATAATGGAGAAAGAAATTACTTTTTTTTATACTGAAGAAGTAGAAAAATGGGCCGTAGAAAGTATTTATTCAGAGGCACAAAAAAAAGGCTATAAAGTAAAATTCAGTGAAGATTTATCAGAAAATTGTGAGATAGGTTTTTATTGCCAAGACAAATATACTGTTATTAATTCAAAATTATCAATAGTGATGAATCATGGTATGGACCAGGCAAGATTATATTGGCCAAACCGGTGGAACAAAGAACCTTGGAATAAGTATGATATTGGTTTTTTGCCTGGTAAATCATGGTCTGATATGTGGAGGGAAAGTTCTTGGGATCCATTTTCTTATCCAAAAAAAGGAATATACGAAACTGGGTGGCCTAAAAGTGATAAGGTTTTTAAAAAAGATTTTGAACAAAACATTAATGATTTTAAAAAAGAATTAAATTTAGAAAATAAAAAGACAATTCTTTATGCTCCAAACTTTGAAGTAGACAATAAACAAATAGAAACATTAGATTTTTTAAAAAATTTAGATGTTAATGTTTTAGTAAAACATTGGATAACTGAAAAAGATGCTCCTAAATTTCAAGATTTGAATAGAAATATTAATGAAGCAAATTTATATACAAAAAAAAACTTTAAAAATTGCAAAATTTTAGATCCAAACCTTGATATAATTCAGTGTTTAGCTGTAAGTGATATCTTAATAACAGATGAGTCCAGTGTTTTGTATGAAGCATTTCTTTTTAATATTCCATGTGTCTCAATTTCTGACTGGACTACAAAAACTTCTAATCATATGAAATCAAGAAAAATAAATCCATCAAAAGAAACATATAAAGTTGTTAAAAAAAAAGAGTTTAAAAAAACTATAGTCGAAATTTTAAATAATATAAAAGAAGTTAATCTAGAAATTGAGCAAAAAAAAAATTTTCATTATTCTAATCATGGTAAATCAAGTGAAATAATAATTTCCATAATAGATAATATTGTGGAAAATAAAATCTATGAAAATCAATTTAAGATTAAACCCAAATATAAAAAAAATTTATTTTTATTAGTATTTAGACCATTAAAAAATTTTCTTTTAAAATTTATTTTAGGTATTACTCCACTTAAATTTATTAAATTTTTTTCAAATAACAAAATTTTAAAAGAAAAATTTAATCAATTAAGAAATTATTAATGATACTAATTGAATTTTTAGGATTACCAGGTTCAGGAAAAACTTTTTATTCAAAAAAATTATTGAGTAAAATTTCCTTCTATAAAAAAGTAAAATCAGAAAATTATCTTAAAATACGTTTTGTCAAAAAAGTTTTATTAGTAATTAATTTCTATTTTGAAAACTTCATATATGTATCATTAATATTTTATTTTCATTTTTTTAATAAAAATTTAGATAGAATATGGAAAAGTAGGCATTTGTATTATTTAAAAAATGAGTTTTTAAAATATCAATTTTATAAATCAAAAAATATTGTCTTGATTAATTCTGAGGGATTTCATCATAGAGCAATTTTTTATCTTCTAGGTAAATTGATCGATAATGATAAAGGACATAAAATTGCAAAGCTTCTATTGAGTAATATTCCTAAGCCTGACTATCTTGTTTTAGTTCAAACTGATAAAAAAAATAGTATAAAAAGTACTCAGAAAAGAAAAAGAGGCTTTAAATATGACGCTAAGACTCTTAAAGAAATTCAAACTAATATTAAAACTATTACTTTTATTAAAAAAATAGTTCGTAAAGATAAAAAAATAAATCTAATAGAGTTAAATAGAAAAAATTCTATAAATAAAAACTTAAATATTTTAAAAAAAAAAGTGATACAAAAAATTAAATGAAGATTTTACATATCAATGGAACTTCACATGGTGGCGCAGCAAATGTTGCATTGAGAATTCATGAATCTCTTTTAAGGAAAAATATAAGTAGCTATTTGTATTTGCCACATAAAAAAAATGTAAAAAATTTGCTTTACCCAAATTCAACGTTTGATCAAATTATGAATATGATTAAACCAGCTTTAATCAGAAAATTAAGTAATTTAGATCAAAGCAGTAATAAACAAAATTTGTCGTTTGGTTTATTTCCGTCAGGTATAAAAAAAATTATTGAAGAAGTTAATCCTGATATCATAAATCTTCATTGGACAGGAGGTGAGATTATTTCTTTATCTGAGATTAGTAAAATTAAATGCCCAATTGTTTGGACTCTTATGGATATGTGGCCATTTTTAGGAGCGGAACATTATTCAGATGAAAATAGATATATTGAAGGATACAGAACTTCTAATAAGTCCAAGATCTTTAACGGTATAGATTTAAATAAATGGAATTGGAATAGAAAAAGAAAATATTTCACAAGTAATTATAATATAGTAAGCCCAAGTGATTGGTTGTCAAAGAAAGTAAATGATAGTTTGTTATTTAAAGATCAAAAAATTACTAAAATAAATTATCCGATAGATATTTCTGAGTGGACTCCTATTGATAAAAAAATTGCAAAAAAAATTTTAAATTTAGATTTAAATAAAAAATCAATTTTATTTGGAGCTATTGATGGTGCTCAAAATTATCGAAAAGGTTTTGATTTATTAATTAAAGCTCTAAAAAATATAAATAGTAATCAAATTGAATTAATTACATTCGGAAAAAAAATTCAAAATTTAAAAGAACTAGAGAATTTTAATATTAAATCATTTGATCATATATCTGACATTTTATCATTGAAAACAATATATAGTGCAGCTGATGTATGTGTAGTTCCTAGTAGATTTGAGTCTTTTGGTCAAGTTGCTCTAGAATCTGCGGCTTGTGGAACTCCATCCGTTGGTTTTGCAAATACAGGGGTAAATGAAATAATTGAACATAAAGTTAATGGATACATTGCAAACTATAAAGATACTTTTGATTTCAGTGAAGGAATTAAATTTGTTCTAAATGATGCTAATTCTCAAAATCTAATTAATAATTCAATAATTAAATCTAAAAATTTCTCTTATGAAAAAATCTCCTCTAAATATATCGAGCTTTATGATAGAGTTATTTCTAATAAGAAATAGAAAACTTATTTAATGTTAAATATATTCTAATTACAATTAACAAAATTAAAAAAGTGAATAAATACTCAAAATTTCTTATCTTTATCTTTATATTTATAATTATTACACCACCAATCCTATCTTATTTGGTTTTGAACTATTCTGATTTAAATAAAAGAAATTTTATTAAGCAAAAGATAATTCAGGCTACAAGAGTTCCTTATTTATTAACAAGAAATATTTGGCAATCATACTGTACTAAATATGATAAAGTGCTTTTATATTTTCCTAAAAATGGTGAATGTCAATTTGATAATTTAGAATTTAAAACTAAAACGAATTTTTATAACGGTCGTCGGTTAGATAATTTAGATTATAATGAAAATAAATTAAATATTTTAGTTCTAGGAGATTCTATTGCTATGGGTTGGGGTGTCAATGATAATAAAACATTTCCCTATCTTATTGAAAATTCATTATCAGTTAATGTTGATAATTACTCAATTTCAAGTTTTGGAACAATAAGAGAAATGCAATTACTTGAAAGACTAAACAAGCAATATGATCTAATTATTTTACAATATAATAACAACGATTATTCCGAAAATTTAAGTTATTTTGAGAATAAAACTGCCTATCCAAGGCCTAAAAAATTTTTTGATATTCTTAGTCAAAAACCTAAATCTATGAAAACCCTTTATGTTCAATATATGCTTGAATTGTACAATTTTTATTATATCCAACCCATAAAAAGAAGAATTTTTAAGCAAAAAGATCACAGTAAAAAAAAAATAGATCACTCAATAATCCTAGATAGCATATTTAATTCATTTATTTTTGAAAGTAAAATTAAGTCAAATATTATTATTTTACCCATTAATGGTACTGGCAAAGGAGTTCCAAATTCAGTAAATAATTATTTTAAAAAAATTTCAAAATTAGAGAATATTTATTATTTAAATATTAAATTTGATAAGAATAAACATTTTTTTAAGCTGGATGATCATTTAAATGAAAATGGACATGTTTATACAAAAAAAAAAGTGATAGATTTTATTAAGCAAAAAAAATTGATAAATCAAGAATTATGAAATCCTATATTAATTTAATTAATTTAAAAAAAAAAACTATAAATTTCAAAAAAATTAAACCATTTCCTCTAGTTGTTATAGATAATTTTTTTAAAAGAAAATATGCTTTAAAATTACATCAAGAATTTCCAGAATTATCTAATTCAAATATGTTTGTTTATGATAATCCTGTTGAAATAAAAAAAGCCTCTAATAATTGGAATATTTTTCCACCAATAACGTATGAAATTTTTTCATATTTGAATTCAATTGAGTTTGTAAAATATTTATCAAAAATTATAAATATAAAAGATTTATACGCAGATCCAGGATTGAATGGTGGAGGTTAGCATGTAATGGGAAATAAAGGTAAATTAAACCCTCATCTTGATTACTCTCTACACCCAAAACTTAAATTAAAAAGAAAATTAAATATAATAATTTTTTTATCTAAAGGATGGAAAAAAAGTTGGGGTGGAGAAACTCAATTTTATAATCATGATCCAAAATTAAATTCTCCTAAAAAATTATTTAATGAAGTAACACCAAAATTTAATAGAGCAATATTATTTGATACGTCATTAAAATCTTGGCATGGTGTAAAAAAAGTAATTTGTCCAAAAAATATTTCAAGAAAAACTTTGGCAGTTTATTATCTAACTAACCCCTCTAAAAATACCTCTAAAAGAAAGAAAGCATTATATAAGCCTCAAACTGATCAAAAAATAACAAAAAAATTATTGAAATTTATAGACAAAAGGTCAAATGAGAAATCTGCATCTAAAGTTTATATATATAAACTCTAGATGATATTATTAAGAAAATTTAAATTGTTCTTTATTTAAAAAAAAAATTTTTTTTCAAAAATTTGTAAAAAGAACTCACTTTAAATTCATTTAATTTTTTATAATGAAAAAAAATTTTAAAAATAATCATTATTAATAAAAAAAATTTATTTTGTTTATTGTCAATTCTAATTTGATTTTTTTCATAAAAATGATCCCAGAAATCTAAATTACTAGAAATACCACCAGGTCTAAATATACCAAAAATTTCATTTTTCTTTGTTGCAACCCCTTTGAGTTCATATTTTTTAATCATTCTATAAAAATAATCAAAGTCCGATGAGTTTTTATATTTAAGTGAATACTTTCCCAATTTATTTGCAGCATCTTTTTTAATGAAAAAACCAGTTGAGTGACTTGAATAAAAAAACCAAGAATAATCTATTTTCCAAGGTTTAAATCCATACAAGGTCCCCCAGTGTTTTTTAACAGCACCAAAAAAAAAATCAGATGAGGGATTTTTTTTATAATATTTGCATAATATATTGAGAGAATTTTTTGTTAACAAATCATCAGAATTTACAATTCCAATAATATCCCCAGTAGAAAGAGAGAGGCCTTTATTTATTGCATCATATAAACCTTTGTCATTTTGAGAAACAGCATAATCAATTTTATTAATATATTTCTTAACAATTTTAAGAGTATTATCCGTGGAACCACCATCTATTAAAATATATTCAATATGCCTATAATTTTGATTAATAACACTTAATATAGTTTCTTCTAAATATTTTTCATTGTTCTTAACTACTGTGATTATTGTTATTATTGGATCTACTTTTTTTATTTTTTTTTTATTCTTTAATCTTTTACCGCCTTCAAAAAAAATATTACCTCTACCTAACCTATGTCTTGAGTTGATGAAATTGTTCATAAATAAATCTAAAATTGAATTTATTATTAAATTCTATATTTTAGGTAATCAATAATATCGCCTTTTGATTTTCTTTTTAAATGGACTTCTCCTAAATGACAAACAACACTCCCAGTAATGTTTGCTCTTGATTGATATAAAACAGTATTTTTATTATTTGAATAAATTTTTTTTGAAGAATATGTACAAAGTAAAGGTTGGTTTATTTTAGGATATAAAAGCAAGTTCTTAAATTTTTTTAAAAATTTTTTTTTGTTAATTAATACTGAATATCTAAAATCGCTATAATTTTTCAATATTTCATAAAGGGAATAAATAATATGGTAAGGTCCAGTCATTTTTTTATTAATATGATTACTAATATTTAGATAAAATGATTTTATTTCATTATTATAATTTCCATCATAACAAACAAAACATGCACCAGTGAGTCCAAATAACCCTTTGCATGAGCTGAAAGACATTACATCTGCATAATAGTGTTTTTTTTCAAGTCCAAATGACGCTGTAGCATCCAACATTAGTTTAGCTTTAGTTTTTTTTTTTTAATTTGTACAGCTCATCAATATCAAGCTTCAATCCAATGCTTGTTTCCGTATAGCAAGCAACAATCCAGTCATATTTTTCATTAATTATTTTAATATTTTTCCAATTAATCTTTTTAATAGATTTAATATAACCAAAATTAGATTTCTGGTTATTTGAAATAGTTTCAAGTCGTTCAGAATATGTGCCTGTTTGAATAATAAGTATTTTTCCATATAAAAAGTTATTAATCATCAGCTCTATAGCTAAACTTCCTGCTCCTTGCATTCTTACTATATTTTTTTTACCACTCATTTTTTTTATTTTGCTCAATACAAAATTTTCTTTTTGAGCGTATTCTTTATCACCTCTACCAAATGAAGGATTAATACTTTTTATATTCTCGTATGAAAGACTTGAAGGACCTGGCGTAAAAAGTATTTTTTCTTTATTTTTTTTTATTATTAAGTTTTTCATTTAAATCATAAATTTTTTCTTAATTTTAATTAAGTCTTTTGGTCTCATTAAATTTTTTAAAGAATGATTTTTTACTCTAACTTCTAAAAAAATTGGTCCTGCCAAATTTAAAAATTTTTTAGTAATTTTTTTTAGTTGAGATTTTGACTTTATCAATAGATATTTCTTATATCCAAATGATAAAATTAATTTTTTAATATTTATTGTTTCAATATTAGTTTTTTGACCACCAACAGATTCGTGAGAATAATTATTTATTAAGATATGCTTAAAATTCTTATTTTTAATTCTTCCATTTGTATGTAACGAACCTAAATGCATTAAGAAAGATCCGTCACCATCAATACAGATTATAGGATTATTTCTATATAACGAGTAGCCCGATGCAAGTATTGATGCATGCCCCATACCTCCAACCATGTAAAAATCTCTTCCATTTTTTAATTTTAGAGCACTTCTTATCTGCATTAACTCTCTTGAAGTATAACCAGTTGTAGAAATAATTTTTGAATTTTTTTTTATATGTAATAATAAATTTTTAATAAATTCTGATCTTGTTAATTTAAAGCTATTATTTTTTTTAGTAATGTTGTCATTCTTTTCAAAAATATTTCTTTCAACTAAACAACCAATAGGCTCATTTTTTTTTTTGCAATGAATGATAAGATTATTAAGTTTTTTTAAATCATTTTTATTTTTTATTACACAGTGTTTTATTTTTAAAAGAGTTAATATTTTTTTTGTAATTTTACCCATTACCTCATGTTGTGGTTCATCATTAGACGATGGAGAGCCTCTCCAGCCAATCATAATTAAAACTGGAATTGAGTAAACTTTTTTATGACATATTGATGAGAGTGGATTGATTGCATTACCTAATCCAGAGTTTTGCATATATACACATGGAATTTTTTTCTGTGCAAGATAGTAACCAGCTGCCATAGCCACAGATGAGCCTTCGTTAGCTGTAATAATATTTTTGATACTATTATTTTTTTCTAATTCATTAGAAAATTCTTTTGTCACACTGTCTGGAACACCAGTAAAAAAATTTATTTTTTTTTTTTTCAAGAAATGGATTAGTTCTTTTGCTCTAATCATTTAATCAAATCAAGAATTTTATTAATTGGAGTTAATTTTTTTTCTATATCATAAGATCTTTTGCTAGTTAAAATCGATTTTGCAGTTTCTATCATTGACGGATAGGAAGCTCGCAATAAATGATTGGCATATATAACTATTTTTACTCCATTTTTTATAAGAGTTTTTTCTAATGTTTTTGAATATGTGCTTGGAACGGCAATTATTGGTCTGTAGTTTTTGCTTTTTATGAATTTTTTTGAAAATGAAAAAATTTCCCTAGGGTTGTCTGACTTCGAGTGTATTAATATTGCATCTGCACCAGCTTTAACATAAGCCTCTGCTCTTTTTAAGGCATCATTTAATGATTTTCCTAAAATAAAACTCTCTATTCTTGCGATGATATAAAAATCTTTTGAATTTTTTGCCAAAGACG
>MDTG01423698.1_pt1 | contig 19639 bp, 22 predicted proteins | sample 811421 | NCBI WGS metagenome assembly MDTG01 (sample SAMN05326645, study PRJNA326480) | marine metagenome | isolation source: seawater | place: Pacific Ocean: South East | collected 2011
AAAGCTAGGTATATAAATTCTATCTAAAGATGTATTACCAAAGCTTTTTTCAAATAAATTTAACCATTTATCAACTTGCTTTGGCTTTTTATCCTGGCTACCAACTTGTGCTGTAATAGTACCATTAGATTTTAAAATTCTTTTTAAAGACTTTATGTTTTTTGCTGCAAGATCAATGCAATATTGATCATCGTTTAAATCTACAAAAATTTTATCATACTTATCATCTTCAACTTTTTTTATACTCTCAAAAGCATCGCCCCAAACGCACTTTACAGAGTTTCTAGTTGTAGCCTTTTCTCCTATTTTAGATAAATGTTTTTCACAAACTTTAACTACTTCTGGATCAAGCTCATACCAATCAATTAAATTAAAACCTTTTGAAATTAATTCTCTCGCCACACCACCATCGCCACCGCCAATTATTGCTGATTTATCCTTGTTTGGATTCAGCTTTATTCCAGAGTTAACAAAAGTAGAACTATATAAATGTTCATCTTTTTCGGCAACTTGAAGTTCATTGTCAATAAATAAAGATTTGCCAAATTGTTCTAGGTCTAAAATTTCGATGTGCTGACCAACTTTAGATGTAAAATCCTCTAATACATTTTTAACCATGTAATATTTTTTTAGACCTGGTGAGCTATAAATATCATCATAGTAACTTACCGTATCTCTATTAAATTCTTTTTTAACAATACGCTTATGTTTTATATCTTTTTTTAATATGTCTAATGCAATAATTGGATTAATTTTTCCACATGTAAAAAAATCAAAACTAATTATGTTTTTTTCTGGAAAAGTATGAAAACTAATATGACTTTCAGCCAGTAGAGCTACTAAAGTAAAGCCTTGTGGTTCAAACTTATATTTAGAAATTTCTAGAACAGTTACTTTTGCTTTTTTAGCAATTTTATAAACAAGCTTTTCAAAAAATTTTGGCTCATACTCTCTTTCTGTACCAATTATATCGAGAGTAATATGCTCGCCCACTTTATTCATAACAAAACTAATTTTATGTTTTTTTATAATTTTTTGTTTTTTCTAAGATTTTCATCATTTCTTTAAATGAAAGAATCTTAGGATTACCTAATTTTATTGTATTTATATATTGATGACAAATATTTTCTATCTCTTCTGCAAGTTCAAAAGCTTGATCCAAATTTTTTCCAAATGCAACCTGCCCGTGGTTAGACATTAAGCAAGCTCTTCTTTCATCCAAGGCTTTAATGATATTTTGAGAAAGTTGCTTTGTTCCAAAAGTAGCGTAATCTGCACATTTAATGTCATTACCTCCAGCTAATGCAACCATATAATGAAAGGCTGGGATATCTTTACCATGAGCTGAGACTGCTGTAGCATGAGGTGAATGAGCATGCACTATTGCAATTGCCTCTGGTTTTTTTAGATATATATCTTGATGAAATCTCCATTCAGATGAAGGATTAAGTGAATCATTTAATATTTTTTGATCATTAACATCCTCATCAAATTCTAGAAAAACTATTTTGTCCTCTTTTAAATCGTTATATTTAATACCAGACGGTGTTATTAAAAAACCTTCTTTTCCTTTTAATTTTGATCTTACTGAAATATTTCCAGATCTTAATGGTGAAAGATTAGTAGTGTTTAATTTTTTGGCATATTTAATTACCTCTGATTTTAAATTATCCATTACTTACCAAGTTTTTTACTTATTTCTTTGTCACAAAAAATTTTGATATCCTCGATATTTTTATCTTTATTGAGTTTTTTTTGTGCAATAATGCAAGCCTTCATAGATTTTTCAAGGCTAAATGATCCATATTCAATTCTTGAAACATATAGCATTATAAATGCTATTATTAAAAAAAGTATTACGTATAAATTTTTTTTCATTTAAATAATTTTTTTAAACCATTTTCTGAGGCTTCACAAATTCCTTTTTCTGTTATCAATCCTGTTACGAATTTTGCGGGTGTAATATCAAATGCTAAATTAATTGTCTTACTTTTTTTTGGGTAAATTTGAACCTTTTTTAGTTGTCCATTTATATCTAGCCCTTCTATATGAGATAGTTCCTCTGAGCTTCTTTCCTCAATTGGAATATCTTTATGATTTTTTATATTCCAGTCTATAGTTGAACTTGGTAATGCTACATAAAAAGGAACATTATTATCATACGCTGCCAATGCTTTTAGATAAGTTCCAACTTTATTACAGACGTCACCATTAGCTAATGTTCTATCTGTTCCAACAATACACAAATCAACTTCACCTCTTTGCATTAAAATTCCTCCAGTATTATCTGCGATAATTGTATTTTTAATACCTTCTTCATTTAATTCAAATGAGGTTAAGTTTGCTCCTTGGTTTCTTGGTCTAGTTTCATCGGCCCAAATATGAACTGGAATTCCGTTTTTGTTTGCATGATATATTGGAGAAGTTGCTGTACCCCAATTTATTGTTGCAAGCCATCCCGCATTACAGTGTGTTAAAATATTAACTGTATCTTTTTTTTTTTTATAAATATCCTCTATTATTTGAAGACCATTTAATCCAATACTTTCACAGAATTTTATGTCTTCTTCGCAAATTTTCCTTGCTTCAGAATTTGCAATTTCTAAAATTTTGTCACTATTAACACCTGAAAGTTTATTCATCATTCTATCAACTGCCCATTTTAAATTTATTGCTGTTGGTCTTGTACTAATTAAACTTTCAGCAGATTTTTTTAAAAAGGATTGATCATTTTTCTCAATAATAGAAAGAACTAATCCATAAGCAGCTGTTGCCCCAATTAAAGGAGCTCCTCTAACCTCCATAACTTTTATTGCATTAATTGCATCATTTACTGTTTTAAGATCTTTAATTTTAAATTTATGTGGAAGTTTTGTTTGATCAATAATTTTTACAATATTGTTTTCAAACCAGATTGTTCGATATTCTTTACCCTCAATTTTCATTATTTATTTAAAACTCTTCCAGCGATTGTTTTTAGTTTGTCTTTAGTTTTTTTAGTTCTTTTTTCTGGAGCAGTTATAATTGCTACATCTAAACAGTTATTTGTTGGATCGTTTGGATCTATATATTTTTCATAATTGTTTATAAGATTTTTTATCATACCTTTTGCTTTTTCAGCATTTCCTAGAAGAACCTTAATTACCTGTTGAACATCAACATTTTCATGATCTGGATGCCAGCAATCATAATCAGTTACCATTGAAACTGATGCGTATCTAATTTCAGCTTCCCTTGCTAATTTTGCCTCTGGCATATTTGTCATACCAATAACATCAGCCTTCCATGATCTATATAAATTAGATTCCGCTAAAGTTGAAAACTGGGGACCCTCCATAACAATGTAGGTACCTCCTCTTTGATAATCAATTTTTTCTTTTTTGATTGCATCTTCACAAGCATTCATTAAACCAACTGAAGTTGGATGCGCCATTGAAACATGCGCAACAATTTCATCCTCAAAAAAAGTTTTATCTCTGGCAAATGTTCTATCAATAAATTGGTCTACAATAACGAATTTCCCCGGTGGTAAATTCTCCTTTAATGACCCAACAGCTGAAATAGATACTATATCTGTTACTCCACATTGTTTAAGTGCATCGATATTAGCTCTAAAATTTATTTTTGTAGGAGATATAAAGTGACCCTTGCCGTGTCTTGGTAAAAAAAGAACTTCTATTCCATTAAAGCTTGTTTTTAAAACTTTGTCAGATGGAAGGCCCCATGGAGTTTTTATGTCTAAAAATTCACGGTCTTTAAAATCTTCTATATCATATAGACCGCTTCCACCAATAATAGCTAATTTGTTTGTCATATCTTTTAAAATGATTTAATTATTTATAACTTATAATTTTATGGATTTAAAAGATTATATTAGATCAATTCCAGATTACCCAAAAAAAGGAATACTATTTAGAGATATTACAACTCTTATAAAGGATGAAAACGCCTTCATTAAAACAATTGACGAAATTATTAAAAAATCAAAAAATTTTAAAATTGATAAAATCGCTGCTATTGAGTCGAGGGGATTTGTCTTCGCCTCCGCAGTATCGTATTTATTAAAAAAACCATTTATAATGCTCAGAAAAAAAAATAAACTCCCAGCTGAAACCCATTCTACTGATTTTGAATTAGAATATGGTACAGCAACCATTGAGGTTCATAAAGATTCAATTAAAAAAAATGACTCTGTATTAATTATTGATGATCTAATTGCTACTGGAGGAACAGCAGCCGCTGCTGCCAAGTTAGTCGAAATTTCAGGAGGAATAGTGTCTGGATATATATTTGTAATAAATCTATTTGATTTAGGGGGGTGTATTAAATTGACTAAGACAGGATATAAAGTTGAGAGCCTAATAGAATTTCCTGGTCATTAAATTAAATAAATTAAAAATGAAAGTTCTTTATATTGTGCATGCAAGTTCTATGGAGGAATATTCAGGTACTCCATTAATTGCTCATCAATATGCAGAAGAGAGTTTAAAAAAAGGTTGTGAAGTTTGTATTATTACACCCACATTTGATAGTTTTGATTTTGAAAATCAAAAAAAACAAAATGTAAATAATATAAGTTTTTTAAAATGGCCTGGGTTAAAAAATTGGGGGCTTGAGGCCTTTAGAGATAAAAATTTTAATATTAATAAAAAAATAAAAATACCTTTTAAACCAGACATAATTCATATAGTAGATTGGGTAAATTTTAATCCTTCAATACTAGATGAGCTAAAAAATTTTAATGTTCCTATTATTAAACATGTATATAATTTTGAGGATTTTTGTTACTTTATTAGTCCAATTTATAGAAATAAAGATCAAAGTCATTGTAATGCTCCCCTATCGATAGAGGAATGTTCAAAGTGCATACAGGGGTATTCATATAAAAATAAAAAGTTTTTAAGTAAAATAAAATATTTATTTTTAAACAAAAAGAAAAATGATTTTATTTATTATAAAAAAAGTCTTCAAAACCGCAGAGATATCGTAATTAATAATACAGAAAATTTTTTTGATCATCTTGTTTTCCCCTCGCAATCATTTGCTGATTACTATTTCTCACATTTGGTAAAAAAAAAATCTTATTCAGTTATATCTCATGGTATAAACATTTCTAATAGCTTCAAAAAAAATAATAGTTCAAAAAAAATAAAATGTATTTTTACTGGTGGTGCTGATTTAAAAAAAGGTTGGCAAATCGTAGAAGAAGTATTTGAAAAATTACTTGATAATTTTCAAGACAAAATTCAGCTAAGGATTTATGGTGATAAAAAAAAAAACTATAAAATCCAAGCTTAAAAAATTTCCTTCTGTAGAATTTTTTGAAAGATTCAAACCAAATCAAATTGAAAAAATTATGGCTTGGGCTGATATTGGGATAGCTCCATCTTACTTTGAAACATATTCAAGAATTGTTCGTGAATTTGTTAATTTTGGAGTAGTTCCAATATCGACTAATGCTTTTGGAGTTTCTGAATTAATAAACTCAAATAAAAATGGTATTATTTTAGATAAACCATTTTCAAAAAACCTTTTTTATATAATGTCCAAAATTATAAATGAGCCAAGTTTTTTAAAAAGTTTACAAATAGGTGTTAAAGACTCTAAGATAATTTCAAAAGAAGAAGAATTCAAACGTATATTTAAATTATACAACGATTTAATTGTTAATTAATTATTTTAATCTATACCAAGATTTTTTACCGAAAATAGAGTTTATTATTCCACTCACTCTCATTTGATTATTTTTTCTTTTTTCATTATCAAAAGTTAAAAAATAGAATAAAAATTTTATTGATGAGGATATCATATTCCAAAATATTTTATAAAGTGCATTTAAAGATCCATAGTGTTTTTTATTAAAATAATATTTTGACCACATCCAATGCCAATTTCTTAGATTCTCATGTTCCTTATCAATTGATATTCCACCCTTATGATTTATTTTCGAATTCTGGATAACAAAAATACGTTCATTTCTTTTTTTTGCTCTCAAACATAAATCGTCATTTTCTAGATATAAGAAAAAATTTTCATCAAAAAAATCATTACTATTAAATTTTTCTAAATTAAATAGCATTGAAAATCCATCAATACTATCGACATCTAAAATATTTCGATTTTCTTTAAATGTTTTTTTATTAATTTTAAAGTTGGGTATATCTAGGTTATCATTTATTGGAGTGATTAAAGCAAAATCTGAAATATCCTTGACTGATTGAATCAAATTATTGATAGTTTTTTCATGAAGTTTAGTATCTGGATTTAAAACATAAGCATATTTTGTGCTACATGCTTTTAAACCAATATTGTTACCTGCACCCATCCCTTTATTTTCTGATAAAATGACCTCAATATTGTCATATTTAAACTTTAAATATTCTTTCATTTTAATGTTATTTGAATTTTCTATTATAATTTTTTTGCATTCTTGAGGTAATGAGTTTAAACAGCTATCAATTATTGTTTCACTTCTATATGTCACAATTACAAAAGTTATATCTTTTAAGTTCAGTTCCATTAATAATTAAAAAACTATACTTAAATTAACAATTATTGTAAAAAAAAACTATGAAAAAAGCTTTAGTAACTGGCGGTTTGGGATTTATTGGAAGCAATTTAGTTGAAATTCTTATTTCTAAAAACTTTTATGTTATTAACGTGGATAAATGCAGTTATTCTTCAAATTTTTATAATGTAAAGAATTTTTCAAAATCAAAAAATTATAAATTTATAAAACTAGATATAAATAATAGAAAAAAACTTAAAAAAGTTCTCAAATTTTATAAACCAAATGTAATATTCAATCTTGCAGCAGAGACACATGTTGATAGATCAATTGATAGTCCTGAAAACTTTATAAAAAGTAATATCTTGGGTGTTTTTAACTTGCTTGAAGCATTTAGGGATTTTAATAAATCGAATAATAAGTCTAAATTAATTCATATTTCAACAGATGAGGTTTATGGTGACGTTACAAGGGGTAGATCAACAGAATTAGACGCTTATAAACCTAGTTCACCTTATGCTGCATCTAAGGCATCTTCAGACCATCTTGTTTATTCATATATTAGAACTTATAAAATCCCTGCAATTGTAACAAATTGTTCAAACAATTATGGACCTAGACAGCATCCAGAAAAGCTTATACCTAAATTGATATATAACATTATCAAAAATAAAAGCTTACCAATATATGGTAAAGGAATTAATTCAAGAGAATGGATTTTTGTTAAGGATCATTGTCAAGCACTTTTAAAAATTTTTAGAAACGGAAAGGTTGGAAATTTTTATAATATCGGTTCTAACTTGAATTTAAATAATATAAAGATTGCTAAGTTATTAATAAATATTGCAAAAAAAAAAATCAAAATAGGTAAAAAAGTAAAAATTAAATTTGTAAGTGATAGACCCGGGCATGACTTGAGATATGCATTAAATAGTAATAAAATTTTTAAAGATATTAAATGGAAAGCCAATACCTCTTTACTAAAAGGCCTTAACAGCACATTTGACTGGTATATTGAAAATCCAGGTTATTTCTCAAATCTTAAAAAAAAAGATATAATTAAAAGGCTGGGAGTAAAACAATGATTAAAAAAGGGATAATATTATCAGGAGGTATGGGAACACGAATGAGTCCTTTAACCAAAGCTGTCAATAAACAGTTGTTACCAATATATGATAAACCATTAATTTTTTATCCATTATCAATTCTAATGTTAGCAAATATTAAAGATGTATTAATTATCGTTAATAAAGGTCAGCTCTTTCAATATAAAAAAATACTCCCAAATGGAAAAAACTTAGGTATTAAAATAACTTATATGGAGCAATCAACTCCACGTGGTCTGCCAGATGCATTTATTTTAGGAGAAAAATTTATTAATAATGAAAATGTTTCTTTAATACTTGGTGACAATTTTTTTTATGGTCAAAATTTAACAAGTCAATTAATTAAAAATACAAAGTTAAAAAAAGGTGCAAAAATAATATTACATAGAGTGTCTAAACCAGAGCAATATGGTGTTGCTAAAATTAATAATAAGAAAAAAGTTTTATTTATTAAGGAAAAACCAAAAAAATTTATTTCAGATTTAGCCATAACAGGTTTGTATTTTTTTGATAAAAATGTTGTTAAATATGCGAAAAAGATTAGACCTTCAAGAAGAGGTGAATTAGAAATTGTTGATTTAATTAATTACTATAAAAAAAAAGGTCAATTATCCGCGGATTTAATTGGTCGTGGAGGGGCGTGGTTAGACACTGGGTCTATAGAAGATTTTTATAAAACAAGTGCATTTGTTTCTGCAGTTGAAAATAGACAAGGTTTTAAAATTGCCTGCTTAGAGGAAATAGCTCTTAACAATAATTGGATAAAAAAAAATAATATTTTAGATGCAATAAAATTTTATGGTAATTGCGAATATTCTAATTACCTTAAAAAGTTGATATGATTAACTTAGCACTGGAAAAAAATAAAAAAAAATTTTTATTTTTAATTATTTTTTTATTAGGAGCCTTATCTAGAAGTTATAATATAAATTTTGAAGATTTCACAACTGATGAAATTTTTGCTTTTTGGACATCTGAACCAAATATATCATTTAAGGAAACTTTAGTAAGAACTTTAAGTTCAAACTTTAATTGTTTATTTGATTTTTTATTAAAATGGTATCATTTATTGTTAGGTTATGATGTTCATTTATCAATATATTTTCCATTAATACTAAGTTTAATATCTCTTATTTTTTTTTATATTTTTTTGAAAAATAACACATCTCAAAATTCAGCTATCCTGGGTTTTTTTTTACTTTCGGTAAATATTTTTCACATTAAATATTCTGTCGAATTAAGATCTTATATTCTTACATTTCTACTTACTATAATTTTTTTTTTACTAAATTTTAAAGATAGAAAACCAATAAAAGTTAATTCTTTCAGATTAATTGGAATTATTTTAACTTCAATTTTAATGGTACTTAGTCATTCTTTTACTTTATTAATTTTTTTTTCTTTTATTTTGTATAAATTAATTGTTTGCGTCTCAAATAAAAGAATTAATGCTAATGATATAATTTTATTATCAAGTTTAATATTAATTAGTTTATCCTATTTGTTTATATATTTGCCAATCAATATTTCCTTTATTGGATCAGAATTTTTTATGGATAAAAGTATTTCTCCACATTGGTTCCAACAAGTCAAATTAAGTTTTTATACTAATTATTTTTTTTCTCATTTTTTTGGATCTCGTATAATTGGCTTGATTTATTTATTAGTATTTTTTTACCTTCTACTTAAATTTATAAAAAAAATTATTAAAAATCAGGATATATACCTTTTCTTAATAATAATGATTTTTATTTCATATTTTATTCCAGTGACTTACGGATATCTCTTTACTCCTGTTTTGCAAAGTAGATATATTTTTTTTGTTTTAATACCAATTATAGCTTTGCTTGCTCATTTAATTTTTGAAAATAAAAATATTTTTTTAAAAAAATTATTAATTATATTATTAGTGGTACCAACTCTTGTTAATCATATTATTTATGAAAATTCATTTAAAAAATTTTATACAAAAATAGATCCAGCGAAACCTCAGGTGAGAGATGGTTTACAAATAATAAATAATTCTGGAGTTAGATTGTTCACTGTAAAAAATAATAATGCTCTAGAACCAAATACCTACGAGGCTTATGTAAATTATATTTATAAATATGTTGATAAATTGAACCTTAAAATAGATTTTTTTGATTACCAAAACACTCAGGTAATTCCTAATAATTTTTGGATAATTCAGATAAAAGATAATTACAAAATTGAGTTTGATATAAATGAGGAATTTGAAAGTTATAATATTGAGAATGAAATTTATCTAAATAGCATTGAATTAAGACTTATAAAGGTAAAAGCTAAGTAAATTTTCTAATGAACATTAATCTTAAATTAAGATATATTGTTTTGATAACTTTCATTTTTGATTTACCTTCTTTAAGATCATATCTTAGATCTATGGGAATTTCTTTAAAAACTAATTCATCTTTAAATTTATAAAGTTTTAATAATATATCAGCTGATGCTGAGAAACCGGTCTCTGAAAAAAAATTTTCATAATTTAAAATAATATTCCTGATCTTTTTAACTCGATAAGCTCTAAAACCACATGTGTAATCTTTTACATTTTTAATATTAAAAAAAATTTTAAATAGTTTCGCAGCAACAAAACTAAGAATTATTCTTGCATTTTTTAGACCTCTTATTTTTGCACTATCAACATATCTTGATGCGATTGAAATATCAGCGTTTTCATCCACAACTTTTTTAAAAAGTTCATAACTTTGCTCTATAGTGTGTGAGTTATCAGTGTCCATTGTAATCAATACATCATTGTCGTTTGCTTGTGTAAAACAATAATTAAAACCTGATTTGAGAGCCTCACCAAGACCTAAATTAATTTGGTGTTTTATAATTTTCAATTTAATTTTTTCTGTAAATTTTTTTTCTAATAAATTTAATTTTTCTGAAGTGTCATCAGTAGATCCATCATCAATATAAACAATAAAAATATTTTCATTCTTATCAAAATAAAAATTATTTAAATTATTAAAAAGTTTTTCGATATTTTGGCTTTCATTTAAAGCTGGAAGAATATAATAAATATTATTTTTTATATTTTCCATTTTTTAAAATGATTGATAAAATTTTTTTCGAAACATTTTGACCATAAGGATGACTCCATAATGGTCTTTGTCTTATCATTTTAAAAATTCCTTGTCTAATTTTCTTTTTATTATAGCCAGTTAAAAAATTTGAATTAATTTTAAGAGTTTCTGGTCTTTCCGTATTTTTTCTTATAGTCACACAAGGTGTCTTTAAAATACACGCCTCTTCTTGCAATCCCCCAGAATCAGTAATTACAAGTTTTGCATTATTAATATATGTTAAAGACTTTTTGTAGCTACATGGTTTAATTATCTTAATTTTTTTTAAATTTCTAATTTTCATTTTTTTAATAATTTTTTGAGTTCTAGGATGTGCTGGGAAAATAATATTTATATTTAATTCTGATGATAATTCTATCAATGTAGTTAATACAGATATTAACCTTTTCTTAATTTCTACAGTTTCAACTCTATGAAGTGTAAGAAAAAAATAATTTGATTTTTTTTTTTTCTTTTTAAAAAACATTTTTATAGCATCAGATATTGAATTACCTACAACGAATATTTTCTTGGGGTTTATTTTTTCGTTTAATAAATTTTTTTTTGCTATTCTGGTTGGTGCAAATAAATAATCACTATACTTATCTGCATAAATTCTATTAATTTCTTCTGGCATTTTTTTATCGAATGATCTTATTCCAGCTTCTATATGAATTAACTTTGAGTTTATTTTTTTTTTAATTTCATTAAATGCAATAACTGATGCTCTTACAGAGTCTGTATCCCCTTGATTAATAATAAAATCAGGCTTAATTTTAATAAATAAACTCGATAATTTTTTTGATAATTTTTTTAGAAATAATTTTCTTTTAAATTTTTTAGTATTTAAATTTAAGAATATATTTGGTTTGATTCCTAAATCACTAAAAAATTGTCCTTGCATATTATAATCATAGTGCTGTCCAGTATGGACTATATAAAATTTGAAATTTCCTTTGAATATTTTTATAACAGGATACAGCTTAATTGTTTCTGGTCTTGTACCTAAAATAAAGCAAATTGATTTCATTTTTAATTCTTAAAATTTGATATTTTGTTAGTTTTTAATAAATCACATAAAGATATAATACATCCCTTATTTTTTAAAAATTCTTTATAGTCTTTGTTTGTTGGTAAAGAATAATACGATTTAGAATATTTTCTTTTTTTGAATCTTCTATTTTTTAAGTTTTTCAAGGATATGAACAAGTATTTAGGATAATAATTGAAAATATATATATAGAAATCTATCATTGAATAGAACTTTTTATTAATTTTTTTTTGAAAAATAATTTTTCCATTATCTATTCTCTCGTCAATTAAATGATAAGTTACGCCATTTGGCCTACCATATACTTGAGTCCAAAAGTAAGGAAATAAACCTCTAAAGGAAGGTAGTAATGAAGCATGTTTATTAATTATATTATGATTTTTTAAGTTTATAATTTTATTGTCAAATAGATGATTTGTTATAGCAAAAGTTGTTACTTTTTTATTTTTCTTTAAATAGTTTATTAAAATTTTTTCATTTAATGATTTTAAATAAACAACATCAACACCGTAATTTTTTGAGAAGCAATTAAAATTAGAAAATCCAGAAAAAATATTTTTTAGTATTACTAAAGTATAAAATATACCTAATTTTAAAAATACAAAAATACCAAAAGTTTTCAAGTACCAAGTAGAAACATTAGATTTATTTTTATTTGATATTTTATTAGGTAAGACCCAAATTTTATCAATTTTCAAATTTCTACTTATGAAAAATTTAACAGTGTTTTTGACTATATTTAAACCCCAACACTTGTCATCATCTACTATTATATTAAATCTCATTTATTTTTTTCATATCTGGCAAGATCAATTAATTTTTTTCCTGTGTAACCATATGATATTATTAATTTTAAAATATCCTCAAGTTTATTTAATTTATTTTGGTAATTTTCGGAATTCATTCTCTCTAATGAAACTAAATAATTTGGATCTGTATCATTTTTGTCAAGAAAGTCAGCTGGATGAATTAAGAAATAGAATGGTTTTTCGCGTTTTAAAATTATTTTTAATTTCTTTTTTAAATAATCAAAACCAAAAAAAAAGCCTACTGTATTCCAAATTGGAGTTTGCATATTATTAATAACAGGGACAGGTATCTCAAGAATAGTCTTTGGACTATTTTTATCAACCATTTGCATTTCTTGATTAAGAAAAAAAGGCTCATTTTTATACTTAAATGGAAATAAATAATCTCTTCTATTAATTATTTTAAAAGCTCTTGAATATTTTTTAGCACTTAATTGACTTAAAAATATTTTTGCAACCATCGGATATAAAAAAATTGATCTAAAAAAACTAGTATCATATTCATAATTAAGATTAATTAAACTCCTAATTACATTCTTTGAAATTGCCCATGCAGGTGATACAAAACCTTTAGGCTCCTTTCCAGTACAATCATAAATAATTTTGTGTGATTTATAAATTTCATCATATGTGTCTTTTTCACTCAATGATCCAAAATTATGAAAGTGATTATAACTATGATTAGCTATCTCTATGTCAGTCCTACCAGAAATATTTTTTAATATTTCAAAGTTTTTTTTATTTTCAAGATCTTTTCCTACAACAAAAATTGTTAGAGGTATGTTGTATTTTTTGCACAAATCAGTAATTCTGTCTAAGCCTCTTGTATAAGCACTGTCATTTTCAAACTTATCTGGCCAACCATATGACTCAGCTAAGGAGTCAAAATTTAAATTAATGGCAAAATTTTTCATATTATTTTATTATTTGGTAGCGGGAAGTGGGATCGAACCACTGACCTCGGGCTTATGAGTCCCGCGCTCTAACCAACTGAGCTACCCCGCCATAAAATTTGTTATGATTTATAATAGTTTTATTTCTTGATACAATCAATTTTTTTTAATTTTTGGGAATGCAAACAATCCACTCCATTTTTCTTGGTCTGCCCTCCTGAACCATAAGCCATTTTTCATAATCATGAAAAATTTCTACTATTTTAATTTTAGACAAATCTCTATTTCCCGTTGTTAATTTTTTGGTTATAAATTTATCACTTAAATCCTTTATTAATTTATCAGGAGATTTTATAAAATCGTGAATTTCAACAATTAAAACAGAATTTTCTAATCTTTTTAAGTTATCATTGTTGAGAATTTCAAATTCATCACCCTCTATATCAATAAGAAATAAACAATCATTTAAATTCTTTTCTTTAAATATCTTATTCTCAAGAAAATTTTTTTCTGCTTTGTCAAACAAATGATATTCATCAATATTGTTATTATTCATGTTATCTTTTAAAAGCTTTTTTGCTGACTTATCAATTTCATATCCAATACCATATTCAAAAACTTTAGTCTTTAATGCACCTGTCAAATGATATCCTTCACCTGCTCCTATATTTACAAAAAATCTTTTTTTATACTTTGAATTCTGAATATTAATAATTTCATCTTGAACCTCTTTTTCATATAAGCCTAATAATTTAGAAGAGGTGTCATGCATACTCCATTCCTTGTTAATTTGCATATGAGTATCTTTATAAGGACCAGACTGAATTTTATTATTAGACAATTTTTCTATATGCTTAGCTAATTGAAATATAACTCTGTCAATTGGTGTTCTTAATCTATATCTAAATCCAATTTTACCAAGTAGGACATTAAAAAAACCAATCATTCCATGCCTTGAATATGCAAAAATAATTTTTTTTATATTCATAAATCTATGCTATCCAATCCAAAAAATTTTTTTTATTTGTGTATATGTAATCAGGAAAATTTTTATCAATTTCAACTTTTTTCAATTTTATACTTGGATTAATAAAAAATTGTTTTGAATAAATACTTTTTTTTATGTTTTCAATATCAGTTTTATCGTTTAATTCTCCATGACCGTAGGATTGCATTTTTTTTAATATTTCCTCTGGTGTTTTAAGAAATGAGAAATGCCATCCACCGTTTGGTATTATTTGAGTTTTAAAAAAAAGCCTTCTAATAAATCCTCTTCTCATGAATCTTTTGTTTCTTAACCACTGAGGTGATTTTAGATATTTTTTATAGCAAACACCAGTACCTAGCCATTGATTGTCACTTTGTAAATTTAATTTGTAATAAAAATTCTTTTGGCTAAATAATGCATAATTCTTAATTTTATTTTTTTTTAAATATTCTAAATTTGGTATTTCATCTGCATCAGAAATTAAAACAAGGTCATTGGGTTCACATTTTTGAATCGCCTTTGATATTGAATCTCTATGATAATTTTCTCTGTAAAAATTTGGGCTCCAACCTTTTTTGTAATTTTCGACAACCTCTGGAATATCCTCTACTACATAATAAATAATTTTGTGTTTGAACTTTTGAAAATTATTTATGTCAAAATTTAATTTTTTTTCTCTTCCCGCGTGATCTCTTGTTGCCTCTACAATTACAAATTTATCAACGAAATCATTTAAAATATTAAATCTTAAATCTAAAATAAAATCTTCATTAAAATACATTAAGCAATCGTAAACAGCCATATAATTATCTAAACCATTCTTTATATTTATTTTTATTTTCAACTAAATACCTGGGCAACATTTTATCCCCAACCTTTTTTAATTTATAATTAAATTTCCATTTATTTGGATTTTTTTGATCCATTGAGTGGTCATAAAAAACTATACCCTCCTCGATATATTTTTGAAGCTTGTCTAAATTAATACCACTTTCTTCAAATTCGTCGTGATGACCAAAATTATTAAATTTTTCTAACAACTCTTTTGGTGTTTTTAAGTTTGTAAAATGCCATCCTCCATCATCAATTATTTCTAAGTTACTTAATTTATTTTTAGTAAACAATGTGTCCAATCTCCAAAAGGGATATTTTTTTGGTTTTAAATTTCTCAGCCATGAGAATGACTTTAAAGATTTTTTTTTACAAGCCTTAGATCCATACCACGGCATAAGATCGTAGAATAAGTTAAATTTATAATAGAAAAAATTTTGTTTAAAAATTAAGACATTTTTTTTTGTTTTTTGAAATTCTTTGGAATCTAAATTTGGAATCTCATCATTATCACTTAGAATTATTAAGTCATTTTCTGAAACATCTCTTATTGACTTATGCATATAATCATAAGAAAGTTCAATTCTTTTAATACTATTTAATCTTTTTTCGTAACTTGTGTTTTCTCTTTCAATTAAATTTTTTGGTTCTTCGTCTATAACAAGATAAATTATTTTATCTTTGTACTTTGGAAAATTATCAATATTGAAATTTAAAGATTTTTTTTTTCCACTGTGTGAATAAGTGGACTCTGTTACGATGAATTTTTCAACATATTTATTGAGAATGCTAAATCTTACATCCATCATCATTTGTTCAGAGTAAAATGTTGTACAATCGTAAATTTTCATTTAGTTTTAAAGATAATGAATTAATATCAACTTTAATTAAACAAATATATTAATAAATGGCTCAGCTTAAAATATACTGCATAACCAATATTCAATCAGAAAAGTTAGAAAAATTGAGTATTAATCTAGTTGGAGTTGGCGAGGGTGCTTTTAACTCTAAATATATTAAATGTGAAAATGGAGAAAATATTAATTCAAAGGAAAAAAATTATTCTGAATTGACATTTCATTATTGGTTTTGGAAAAACAAAATGAAAGATTTTTCCGATGATGATTGGATAGGATTTTGTCAGAGAAGACGTTTTTGGTTAAAATCAAAAAATGAAAATTTAAATAAAAATTTAGAGGACATTATTTTAAGAGATGTTCCACCTGAATGGAAGTATCACAATGCTATAATTTGTGAACCAATATATCTTGGAACAAAATTTATGAAACTTTTAAAAAGAGGTTGGAGAAATTTAATCCAAGAACCTAAGATTTTATTCAATTTAAAAAAATCATCAATTAAACTTCATTTTGATATGCACCATGGCTATGGTGTACTTGATAGAGCCATAAATCTTTTAAAAGAAGAAGATCGTGAAGAATTTAGAGATTATGTTAATAAAAAAACATTTTATAATCCACATATAATGTTTATTTCAAAAAAAGTTGTGATGGATAAATATTTCAATGATGTTTTTCCTTGGTTGTTCGAATGTGAAAAAATTTTTGGTTTTGAAAACCTTAAGGGTTACGATCAAACAAGGCTTTATGCATATCTATCCGAAAGATATTTATCTTTTTGGTTTAAAAAATATTCTAACTATATTGAGTGGCCCTGGATTTTTAAAAATATAAACTAGTCTTTAATTTTAATATTGCCAATATAAAATAATAAAGCACAATATTGTAATAACGCATAAATTGCTATTGGTATAAGATAAATAACTTCACTAAAAATTAAAGACCCGATAACAAAACCCATTGCACCATTTTGAAGTAAACCTTCGATTATAATTGCTCTTTTTGAGGATAAATCCTTAAGAAAAATATTTACTAATGTTGCAACAGTTAAAACAATTAAAAATAATAACCCAACCATTATTAAACCGATATCATCAAAATAATAAATTAAGTTCTTTCTTTCCAAAAAAATTGCAATGAAGACAATTATTAAAAATAAAACTAAAGCTACTCTATCTAATAAAAAAATATATTTTTTAAAAATATCTGGATATTTTGTCCTACAAAAAATACCAATAAGGACCGGAACAGTAATAAACAAAAAAGTTTTAGTTGAAAAAATAAATAGTTCCAGTTCAAATATATCTTCATAAATATATTTTCCAAAAAAGCTTAAATAAAGTGGAACTGTAACAAAAGATATTAAGGCACAAATTGATGTTAAAGATATAGATAAGGCAACATTGCCATCAACTAATTTAGTTGCATAATTAGACATTGCTGCGGAGGGCATTATTAATAACAAAAATATTCCAAATTGAAATTCAGGTTTTAAGTCAATAAAATTAATAAGTACTAAGCCAATAACAGGTAAAGCTATTATTTGACAAATAAGGCCAATTATTAAACTTTTGTAGTTTTTAAATACTGCAGCAAATTTATTAATACTTAGGTTTAAACCTAATGCGAACATTATAAAAAAAACTCCAGCTGGTCCGACTAATTTAACAAATTCCATAAGATCCAAGAAAAAATTAAATATTTACTTAGAAAATATAAATTTTTCTTGATACAAATACAATTATATTATTACTTCACATTTAAATTTATTTTATTTTTATGAAGGACGAATTAACAATATTTTCTACTGAGGTTAATGAAAGCGATATCTCAACAATTTTTTCAAAAAATTATCACGATATACAAACAGAATATTTAGAATTACAAAGAGACTGGCTTAACAGGGCCTATGTGCAATTTGAGGATTTTGATAAGTATATGATACTTATATCTTTAATAAGTAAAACCTTTACTGGTTATGGTGATTATTTTATTAAGTATAATTGGGATGAATTTTACAATCGGAAAGAATTTGAATTAAAAAAATTTAGTATAGTAGATATAGCTAGTCAGCTTAATATCTCTAAAGAAACAGCTAGAAGAAAAATTCTTGAATTAGAAAAAATTGGTTTATTAAAAAAAACAAAAAAAAATTTAACTATTCAAAGAAATGCTTATCAAGTTCAAAAGCCGATCAAATCAATAAGAAATATGTCAAAACTAATGTCAACTTTTTCAAAAAAACTCTTTGATGCTAAAATTATTAAAAATCATATTCCAACAGAACTATTTGCAGATCTAATAAAAAAAAATTATACCCAATGTTGGAATTTTTTTCTAAAATTCCAAATTCAAGTTTTAACAGATTTTAAAAAGACTTTTTTTAAAGATTATGAAAGCTTATCTGTTTGGGTAATGATAGTTTATAATCATAACCTAAGCCTTAATAAAAAAATAAAAGGTGATAAAAACTATACTGAGTTTTTAGATAAATCTACTGATGAAAAAGAAAATTTTTCTAAAGCATTACTTGGACTTACAGGGAGTTTCGGTTTAAACGCAATGACGATTTCTGATCTTACTGGAATCCCCAGGCCTACTGTTATAAGAAAATTAAGAAGATTGGTTAAAGAAAAATTTATTACAAAGGATGAAAGTGGATTATATAAAATTAATGCTTTGAGTTTGCCTGTTGGAGAAATTGATGCAATGAGATTAAAAAATGCACATAGGCTTTCGGCAATGGTTTGTAAATTTTTTAACGCTGTAAGATTATCTGCTTAATTTAGAAAGATGCGATAAATGCAGTTATTAAAATAACTGATGATATTAAACTTAAAAAAATTAAATTTTCTTTTTTTTCTTTTTTTTTTTCAGCTCTTACTTTTTCTAATAAAACATTAATGTCTACTTTATGTGTTGATACCTGAGGTTGTTCCTCTTTAAAGGTTTCAGATGTAGATGCTCTTGTTAATTGTTCCGTAGACATGCCTTAGTAAACCATGAGAAACGAATCAATACAACTATCACGTTGTTCAATTTGAGGTTACATGGCGAGTCAATTTGTCCAAGATGAGCATTCGCTCTCAGATTGTCTTAAAGTTATTTTGGTTTAGAGGTTTTGCTTGATATTCTGCCTCATACTTAACCTTTCCCACCTCAACATAAATTTTGTTTTTATTAATATCAATATTTGACAAATCCCTATTTACATATCCAAAAGTTAGATTTTTGTTAAAATTAAAAGAATAGTTTCCAGATGTAGTCCTACCTATAATCTCATCGTTTAAATATATTGGCTCATCGTGAAGTAACAATGGTTCACCTGCTTTCCTTTGTTTAAGAGTAAACATGCTCATTTTTTTTATTGGTTTTTTATCTTTTATTTTTAATAAAGCGTCTCTCCCTAAAAAATTTATATTTTTTTTATAACTTATCGCAAAACTTAGTCCGGCCTGATATTGATTTTCCTCAGGGGAAATATCATGTCCCCAATGTAAA
>MDTG01235337.1_pt1 | contig 19638 bp, 15 predicted proteins | sample 811421 | NCBI WGS metagenome assembly MDTG01 (sample SAMN05326645, study PRJNA326480) | marine metagenome | isolation source: seawater | place: Pacific Ocean: South East | collected 2011
GCTATTTGTTATATTAATGCGCCCTTCGTCTATCGGTTAGGACGCCAGATTTTCATTCTGGAAAGAGGGGTTCGATTCCCCTAGGGCGTACCAAAAAAATTATCTATATCAATAAGCCTTTTTCAAATTAATTTCCCTAAATCTGATGCTGTATCCAACATCCTATTTGAAAAACCCCATTCATTATCGTACCAGGATAGTACTCTACAGATACCACCTGATAGAACAGAGGTTTGCTGAGGAGCAAAGCATGATGATGATGAGTTATGGTTAAAATCTATAGAAACTAAAGATCTTTCATCATAACCTAATATATTTTTTAAATATGTTTCTGAAGCTTCTTTCATGGTTGAATTAATATCTTCAACTGAGATAGTCTTTTTAGCTATAAATTTTAGATCAACACAAGATACATTTGGTGTTGGCACCCTAATAGCAGAACCGTCGAGTTTTCCTGATAATTCTGGTAAAACTAAAGAAACAGCTTTCGCAGCTCCAGTAGAGGTAGGGATCATGCTTAACGACGCAGCTCTAGCTCTATACTGATCTTTATGCATTGTATCAAGTGTAGGTTGATCTCCTGTATAACTATGAATTGTAGTCATATAACCACTTTCTATTCCAAAATTTTCATTAAGAACCATAGCAATAGGAGCAAGGCAATTCGTAGTGCAGGAAGCATTTGATACAATTAGATCTGAATTACTAAGGGATTTATTATTAACACCATAAACAATAGTTTTGTCAGCATTATTAGCAGGTGCTGAAACTAAAACTCTTTTAGAACCATTTTTAAGATGTAGTGAAGCCGATTCTTTGTCTGTAAATAAACCAGTACATTCCATAGCAACGTCTACATCACTCCAATTTAAATCTGAAGGGTTTTTTTGTGAACTTACTCTAATTTTTCTTTTACCAATTATAATGTTTTCATCCTCAATAGTAATTTTATCCGGAAATCGACCATGGACACTGTCGAATTCTAATAAATGAGCATTCATTTTGACTGAACCTAGATCGTTAATAGCAACAACTTCAACATCTTCTCTCTTGCTCTCTATTAAAGCTCTCAAAATATTTCTACCAATCCTACCAAATCCATTTATTCCAACAGTAGTTGTCATTTTTACCCTCATTTATAAAAATTATAATAAAATATTACTACTAAAATAATGATATTTTAGCAATCTAATATTAAGATAGGATTAAAGTTTTTTTAAAATTTTTCGTAATACAACTTTTTGAATTTTTCCTGTAGATGTTTTAGGAATTTGTTGAAAGATTACTTTTTTAGGAACTTTAAATCCTGCTAAGTTTTTTTTACAAAAAGAAATAATTTCTTCTTCTGTTGTTTTGTATCCATGTTTTAATTCTACGAAGGCACAAGGAATTTCACCCCATTTCTCATCGGGATATGCAACAACCGCACAAGATTCTACTGATAAATTTGTATAAAGACAATTTTCAATTTCTATAGACGAAATATTTTCTCCTCCTGAAATGATAATATCCTTAGCTCTATCCTTTAATTGAATATATCCATCTTCATGCATCACACCTAAATCACCAGTATGGAACCAACCATTTTTAAAAGCTTTTAGTGTAGAATCTTTATCCTTCAAATAGCCTTTCATTGTAATATTGCCTTTAATCAGTACTTCGCCCAAAGTTTCACCATCATTAGGAACATCATTCATAGTTCCTTGAAAAACAACTTTGATTTTATCTTGTAACAAATACTCTTTTCCTTGCCGAGATTTTAAATTTGCTTGTTCTTCATTTGATAGTTCATTCCATTCTTCTTTCCATTTACAAACAACACATGGACCAAAAACTTCAGTTAAACCATAAACATGCGTTACATCAAAACCGATTTCATTCATGCTTTGAAGAACTTTTGCTGGTGGAGGTGAAGCAGCTGTCATTATCTTACACAAATGAGAAAAATATTTTTTTTCATCTGATGTAGCATTTACAATCATTGACAAAATAATTGGAGCACCACAAAGATAATTTACTTTATATTTAAAAATTAAATCATAAATATTCTTTGCAGTTACTTTTCTCATACAAATATTAGTCCCTGCTTTTGCTGCAATAGTCCAAGGAAAACACCATCCATTGCAATGAAACATCGGTAAAGTCCATAAATAAATGGGATGATTTTCCATATTCCATTCAAGTATATTGCCAATTGAATTAAGATAAGCGCCTCTATAATGATAAACTACACCTTTAGGTGAACCTGTAGTTCCAGAAGTATAATTTATACTTATATTGTCCCATTCATTTTCTGGTTCAAAAAAAATAAAATCTTCATCACCGCCATCTAAAAAACTTTCATAGTTGTTTTTTCCTATAGGTATTCCGTCCTTAATATCAATTATATCAATTATAATTGGTTTATTTTTTGACATTGACAAAGCATTTTTTACAACTGAAGAAAATTCTGTATCAACAAAAAGAATTTTTATTTCTGAGTGATCAATAATATAGGCGATATTTTTTGCGTCTAACCTGAAGTTTAAAGCATTTAAAACCATACCAGACATTGGAACAGCGAAATGGGATTCATATAATTCAGGTGTGTTAGCTGCCACAATACCTACCACATCACCAGATTTTAGGCCTTCTTTTCGAAGAGCAGAAGCAAATTTTCTACACCTAATTGCAGTTTCTTTCCAAGTATATTGAATTTCATCATAAATTAACGAAAGTCTTTCGGGGAATATTTCTTCTGCTTTATAAAGAAAAGAAATGGGATTCAAAGGTTTGTAATTTGCTTCATTTTTAGTTAAAAATTCAAAATTATTACCCATAAGTAGTCCATCCTTAAGTAAAAGGATAACATAAATATTTTATTAAGGAAATATACAATTATGCGGCTGCTTGTCTTTCACTCTCTTCTCTAGACAATGCAACAGATGTTCTAATACCTTTCTTAACGAAATCGATCATTCCATTAATACATCTTTCATTGGGATCGATACCCGCACACATTAAAACTTCCCTGCCATCCCTAGAACGTGCCCAGCGAGCAATTTGTTCAGGGCCATTTCCGTATTTTCTATCGTCTGCTATTGCATCATCTAGTGCAGCTAAAACAACAGCAGCAAATAAACGTTGAGCTCTTGCACCTTGATCATTTTTTAAAGCAGTGTTATCAACGTAATTAAACATTACGCTTATCCTTTCGTTTCATTATGAATCATTTAGTTTTGGTTACTTATACTAATTTAAAAACAATCAGGTAGACTATTTTTTGCATATCTATTATGCTTTTAAAGCATATCTTGTATAATTGTTTTAATATAACTTCTTTCTAGATTTAAAGGCTATATTAAGAGTACCTTCATCTAAGTATTCAAGTTCGCCTCCAATTGGAACTCCATGAGCTAACGTGGTAATTTCTAAATCATTTTTTGATAATTGATCAGAAATATAATAGGCAGTTGTTTGACCATCTATTGTAGCATTTAATGCCAAAATTACTTCAGTAATTCCATCATTTAAAATTTTTTTAAAAAGTTTTGGTAAAGAAAGTTCTTCTGGTCCTAATCCATTAATTGCCGATAAAAGACCTCCTAAAACGTAGTAATTTCCATTAAATATTTTTGCTCTTTCCATAGCCCATAAATCAGATACGTCAGCAACAACACATAATTTTTTTTTATCTCTATCTGGATTACTACAAATATCACAATTGGTCATTGTTGAAATGTTTCCACAATTACTGCACTTTTGAATTTTAAGATTTACATTTTCAAAAGCCTTTGCAATTGGATCAAGAAGTACCTCCTTTCTTTCTAACATATGCAAAACAGCTCTTCTTGCCGATCTTTTACCAAGACCGGGAAGCCTAGACATCAAATTGATTAGAATTTCTAGGTCATTATCATTATCATTGTCATGATTAGAGAAATATGTTTTTTTTTCCATTTCAAAAAGGAAGTTTAAAACCTTCTGGCAAACCTAAACCACCAGTAACCTTTCCAATTTCTGTTTTTGAAATTTCAGAAGCTTTTGACTGGGCATCATTAATAGCTGCTATAATTAGATCTTCTATTACTTCCTTCTCTGATGGTTTCAAAATTGATGAATCAATATCGACATTTTGAACAATTCCTTTGGCATTCGCAGTAACCTTTACCATTCCAGCACCAGATTCTCCAACAACACTTATTTTAGTAAGATTTTCTTGCGCTTCTGACATTTTAGATTGCATTTCTTGAGCTTGACGCATAATTTTTGCCATATCGCCTAATTGACCTAAACCTTTGAACATTTTAACTCCTTTTTTGTTAATATAATATATACTTTCAATAAAAAAAACAAAAAAAAGATTTTATTCATCTTTATTGATTTTCAATTTTAGATCCAGGAAAAACATTATTTATCTCATTTAAAATTTTTTTCTCTTTTAAACTCTCATTCTCATTTAACAAAACTTCTACCAATCTATAATTATTATTATATTTCTTGTTAATTAATAATTCTAATTCTTTCAGTTTTTCTTTTTTTAATTGAAAATCAGATTTATAAAAAATTTTGTTATCTTCTATTTTTAAAAAGTTTAATTCTTTTTCATCTTTCATGAACTCAACAACTTCATGAAGTTCCAAGGGAGGTTGATCATTAAGAGAACTTAATTCTTCTTCATTTTGGTGAAAGAAATTTGACTTTTCATTTTGTAAAAAAGAATTTTCAATATTTTCGAAGTTTTTCCTAGAGGTTTCATTAAATTTTTTCTCATTCTCATCATAGTTTAAATTTGAATTTTCAATTTTTAAAATAAGTTCCTCTGGAGTTGGAAGCTCAGAAATATGAGTTATTCTAACTATACCCATTTCTAATGCCATCAAACTATCAGAAGAGGTTGACATTTCATCAACTAATTTGTTCAATAATTGCCATAACCTGCTTAAAACCCTAATGGAAAGACTTTGAGATAGTTTTAAAAAGTAATCAATTTCTTGTTCTGAAAAAAAATAACTTTTAATAGCTTCAGATGAAATTTTTAAAATTGTTAATAAGTGAACAATATCGGTCAACTCCTTAACAATAGTTTCAGGATCTCCTCCGTCCCAGTAAAGTTTGTTTGCAATATCAAGTGATTTTTTTGTATTGCCTTTTACAATATTTTCAAAGAGTTCAATTATCTTAGTTTTATCATTCAAACCAAGAATATTTCTAACTTCAGTCAAAGTTATAGTTTTTTCTTTTCCACTAAGAACTTGTTCAAGTATTGATAAAGAGTCCCTCATTGATCCTTCTGCATACTTAATAATTAAACCTAAGCATTCATCAGAAATTTTATAATCTTCAATTTCTATTACCTTCTTAAGATGGTTGAGCATGTCTGCATTATTTATTCTTTTAAGATCAAATCTTTGACATCTAGACATAATAGTGCTTGGTATTTTATGAGTTTCTGTTGTTGCAAATATAAACTTAACATGCTCAGGAGGCTCTTCCAATGTTTTGAGAAGTGCATTAAATGCAGATGTTGATAACATGTGAACCTCATCGATTATGTAAATTTTATATCTTGCAGATGCTGGATTGTAATTTACGCCATCAATTAATTCTCTAATATCATTTACCCCAGTTCTACTTGCTGCATCAACTTCTAAAACATCTACATTTCTTCCATCTGAAATTTCAATACAAAAAGAACACTTTCCACATGGTTCTGTGGTAACTTTTCCATAACCATCACTACCAACGCAGTTTAAACCCTTAGCAATAATTCTTGCTGTGGTTGTTTTTCCAATACCCCTTAAGCCAGTTAAAATAAAAGAATGTGAAATCCTTCCAGATGAAAAAGAATTTGTAAGAACTTTAACCATTACATCCTGTCCAATTAATTCGGAGAATGTTTGGGGCCTATATTTTCTAGCAAGAACCAAATGAATTTCAGACAATTTTAAACCTTTTTAGAAAAGACTTTATAAAAATTAAAAATAGTATTAAGTATCTTTTGGAGTGAGAGATTGAATACGACCCGAAAACTACTCGTTACGGCTGCTTCTTTCCAGATCTGACCGGTTTGGCGAGGCAAACGCCCGTACCAACCTCTCAGTTTAATGATAAAATTTATTACACAAGAAAACAATAAAAAATTATATTTTAGAGTAATTAAAAATGCAAAAAAATAAAATCTTATTTTCAAACATCAAAGTTAATAGATCAGTAAAAAAAAGAAATGAAAATCAACAGAATGCAATTTTAAAAAATGAAAACTCAAAACATTTCATTTTTTGTAATGGTAAATTTCTTTTCCATAATTTTGAGAAAAAATTTAAATTAAAAATATTCGATAGTTTAATAGAATTAAAAAATCATTTAAAATTTGATTTCGAAAAAAAAACTATTTTTATAGGTTCTATAAAAAAAAAAATTATTTCTGTCATAATATTAGATTAAAAAATGAAGTTGAAATTAAAGAATTTGAAGAAATAAATGAAACAAACATTTTAGAGTTAAAGCAAAAATTTGGTTTTTTTGATTTTAAATGTTTTTTAAATAGATTGAGCCTAAAAGACGCAAATTTAGTTTCAATTGCTAAATCAATTTTTGAATGGAATAACATTAACAATTTTTGCAGCAGATGCGGAATCGTTCTTATAAAGGAAGAACTGGGTTGGGTAAATAAATGTTCATCATGTAATATAAAAATTTTTCCTAGAGTCGATCCAGTAGTAATAATGTTAATAAAAAATGAAGACCGTGTTTTATTAGCCAGATCAAAATTTTGGCCAAAAGGAATGTTCTCTTGTCCAGCTGGATTTATGGAACCCGGAGAAACAATTGAAGATGCTGTTGAAAGAGAAACTTTTGAAGAATTAGGAGTTAAATTAAAAAAAATAAAATATATTTCTAGCCAACCTTGGCCTTTCCCTTATTCTTTGATGATTGGTTGTTCAGGTGAAACCAAAGATTATAAAATTAAAATTGATCATGAAGAACTAGAAGAAGCAAAATGGTTTTCAAAAAAAGAAGTAATGGTTGCTTTTAAAGGAAAAAGTAACTGGTTTCCAGCCAGAAAAGGAGCTATAGCTCGAGAATTAATAAAAAATTGGTTAAGAAGTTGATGTTTTTATTTTTTTTTTCTAAACTCATGTCGCTTGTATACACCAATAATTTTAATACTTGAAGTAAAATACTCTAACTCTTCTAAAGCTCTTTTTACAGGAGTTTGTTTAGGATGTCCCTCAATATCAGCATAAAATTGTGTGGAAGTGAAAGAACCTCCTATCATGTAACTTTCTAACTTCACAATATTAACATTATTTGTAGCGAAACCACCTAAAGCCTTATACAGGGAGGATGGTATGTTTTTAACTTTAAAAATAACAGTAGTAATGCAATTCTTTTGGGTGATATTTTTTTCTTGCCTTTCAGACAAAACTAAAAACCTAGTAGTATTGTTTTTCATGTCTTCAACGTTTGTGGCTAATTCTTTGAGGCCATATATATCTCCAGCCAAAGAGGAAGCAAGTGCTCCAAATTTTTCTTCATTATTTTCAGCGACAAATTTAACAGCACCAGCAGTATCTGAATGAACACATGGAATTATATTCCTTAAAGAAAGAAAATTTTTGCATTGACCTAACAGAACATTATGACTAAACGCTTTTTCAATTTCTTCAAGTTTTGAATTCTTTGTTCCATACAAATTAATTCTTACTCTCAAAAAATATTCATCAACTATTATCAAGCCTGTGTCTCTTAATAACTCGTGAATGATAGACACACGACCATAAGTAGAATTTTCAACAGGTAATATGGTTCCATCAGCAGATTTATTTTTAACACATGAAACCGCTTCTTCAAATGTTTCACAGGGTTTAACAATTGCTCCAGGATAAACTTCCAAGCAAGCCTGATGAGAATAACAACCTAAATCGCCCTGAAAAGATATGATTTTTGCCATAAATTGATTCCATTATTATTTTATTTATCTTCATTGTTAATGCAGTGTTGAAAAAGTTGAAACACCTTTATATAAATAATATAGTACATTTAGGAGTGATTATATATGAATGTTATGGAAGTTAACAAGTTTGTAGGAGCGTTTTGTGGAGCATTATTAGTTTTTTTGTTAATTAAATGGGGGGTGGAAACAGCATACCATAGTCATGAAAAAAAGATTGATGTTGCTTATTTAATAGAAGTTGAAGAAGATATAATTGACGATCAGGTTGAAATAGAGAAAATACCGTTTGTTGAACTGGTGTCTTTGGCTGATGCTAATAAGGGGAAAAAAGTATTTAGCAAATGTAAATCATGTCATAAAATAGAAGAAAAAATAAACGGAACTGGACCTCATTTATATGGAATTGTAGGGAGACCAATAGCCTCTATAGATAATTATACTTATTCAAACATACTTGTTGAAATGAAAGATAGAGTATGGAATGAAGATGAATTGAATGGGTTTTTAACTAAACCCTCAAAATATGCACCTGGTACTAAAATGAGTTATTCTGGATTATCAGCTGAAAAAGATAGAGCAAATTTAGTTGCTTATCTTAAGACTTTTTATGAGTAATTAAACTAGAAACACTTTGTTTTTTTAACCCTCCACCTCCAGGAGTCATAACTATTAACTTATCGCCTGCATTGACAAAAGATTCGTCTGAATACTTTAAAATTTTATACTCTCCACTTTTGCAAATTAAAAATTGTTTTCCTTTCTTTCCAAAGCCTCCACCATGAAGACCAGGAGTTCCTCTTTTTCTATGACCTGATAAGATAGATATTTTCATTTTTTCTAAAAATAAAAATTTTCTTTTTACGCCATCTCCACCAAAAAATTCTCCTATCCCTCCAGAATTTTTTCTAATTTTAAATTCTTTAATGATTACAGGAAATCTACTTTCCAAAATTTCTGGATCAGTCAATCTACTATTAGTCATATGGCTTTGAACTCCAGACGTTCCTTTATGGGGTTTTCCTTTTTCATTATATCCTGCACCAGTTCCGCCACTAATTGTTTCATAGTATTGGTAATCAGAATTTCCCCATGTAAGATTATTCATGGTTGATTGAGAAGCAGCTTGAATTTCTAGCGCTAACAAAATTGCAGATGTAATGGCTTGACTTGTTTCGACATTACCAGCAGTAACTGCTGCAGGATACTTTGGAGATAAAATTGAATTAGCAGGAAAAATAATTTCTATTGGATCCATAAATCCTGCATTTATGGGTATTTCCTCTGCAGTCAATAATCGCAATGAATAAATTATTGCTGCCTTTGCTACTGGTTTAGGTGCATTAAAATTATTATTTTGCTGTTTTGATGAACCTGTAAAGTCTATAATTAATTTATTTTTAATTTTATCAAAGTTTAATGAAACACTAATTTTTCTCGATTTATTATTTAGATCTTCGTCCATAAAGTAATCAAAACTTTTATTTTTTATTCCTCTCACTGATTTTAAAACAATATTTTTAGCATTATCTCTTAAAATTTTTAAAAATTTGTCAATTTTTCGTTGACCATAAAAATCGACTAAATTTCGTAATTCAAAAATACCTTTATTACAAGCAGCAATTTGAGCTTTTAAATCAGCAATGTTCAAATCAACAGATCTTGCCGGAAAAACTCCAGAAGAAAATTTTTTTTTGGTTTCTTTCTCTCTAAACTTACCTTTTGAAACTAAAAGCCAATTCTTTAAAAGAACGCCTTCCTCTTCAATAATTTCACTTTTAGGTGGCATAGATCCAGGTGTAATTCCTCCTACATCTGTGTGGTGTCCCCTTGCAGCAACAAAAAAAATAATACTTTTTTCTTCAGAAAAAACCGGGGATATAACTGTAATATCTGATAAATGAGTCCCTCCATTAAAGGGATCATTTGTTGCAAAAAAATCACCGTCAGATATTTTAGGAACTTCCTTTATCAATGATTTTATTGCAGAATCCATTGAACCTAAATGAACAGGTATATGAGGAGCGTTTGCAATTAATGATCCATCAGAAGAAAAAATTGCACATGAAAAATCTAACCTCTCTTTAATGGTAATTGATTTTGATGTTTTTTCTAAAACAACCCCCATTTGCTCTGCTATTGAAACATATGAATTGTTGAAAACTTCTATCATAACATTTTTGTCATAAGATAATTCGTTATTTATACCTGTAAAAGTTAGTTTAACAACATTACCATTTAATGTTGAAAACCAACCAGGATTAACAATAATTGAAGTGTTTTCGTTTATTAATATACTTGGACCATTTATTTTCTCATTATTTTTTAAATCTTGAATATTATAGATATTTGTTTTCATCCACCTTCCATTAAAAAAAACATTTTGTGTTGATAAAATTTTCGATGTCTTTTCTTTTGAAAATGATATAAAGTTTTTATCTGGTATCATACTATTTGAATTTGTTCTCCCTTCTACTGTTATACTTTCAACTATAATCTTGTCTAAAATTGGAAAAAAACCAAAATTTTTTAAATGAACTTCTTTAAAGTCTTCTTCAAGGTCTTCAAAAGAGGTAAGTGTTACTTGAAGTGTAGTGTCAGAACCTTGGGATTTTAAATGAAAAATTATTTCGAAAAGGACATTTTTGTTTTTTGATATTTGTTTAAAAATTTCTTGTTTCACTTTTTTCTTTAGGTTTTCGATTTCTATCGAAAAAAAAGAAAAAAAACTTTTTTCTAATTTTTTTTCAATAGTTTTTGATTTTGTGTAACGAATATCTGCTACACCTATACCATAAGCAGAAAGTAACGATGCATGATGATGAATTAAACATTTCTTTATTCCTAATATTTCAGAAATTGAACAAGCATGTTGTCCTCCTGCACCTCCATAAACTGTCAAACAATAATCTGAAACCTTATAACCTTTTTGAATTGAAATTTTTTTGATTGCATTAGCCATACTTTCATTTGCAATTTTAATAAATCCTTCAGCAACATTTTCTGGATTTCTTTTCAAGAAAGAAAATTCTTTTTCAAATTTTTCAAAAACTAATTTACAATTTAAAGGTTTTTTTCCATTTAATCCAAAGATCTTTGGAAAAAATTCAGATCTGATTCTTCCAGTCATAACATTTGCGTCAGTGATAGATAAATCACCACCTTTATCGTAACATGCAGGTCCAGGATTAGCACCTACACTTTCTGGTCCTACTTTGAAACTTTCATTTTTAAAAATAAGTTTACTACCTCCTCCTGCTGCAACAGTATTAATACTTATTGAAGGAACTGAAATTCTAATTCCATTGATTTCACTGTTAAAACTTCTTTCTAGGTTACCAGAATAATGACAAACATCTGTAGAAGTGCCTCCCATATCAAAACCAATAATTTTGTTTTCACCAGACTTCTTACTTATATCTATTGCTCCCAAGACCCCTGCTGCAGGACCAGAAAGGATACAATCTTTACCTTGAAAATATTTCATAAAAACTAACCCAGCATCTGATTTAATGAATTGGCATTTTTTACTAATACTTCTATCAAAAGATTTTGTTATTTCTTTTATATATTTTATAATAATAGGAGATAAATAAGCATCCAATACAGTAGTATCACCTCTAGGAACTATTTTAATAGTCTCACTAATTTTATGACTAACAGAGATATTCTTAAAACCAATTTTTTTTGCAATTTTTAAAGCAATTTTTTCATTATAATTATTTTGATAGCTATGTAAAAATACTATAGCGCATGATTTTATACCTGTTTTTTTAATTTTTTTAAGTTTTTTTGTGAGATGTTTTTTATTTAATTTTTTTGTAATTACCCCAGATGAATGAATTCTTTCTTTAGCCTCTACAACTTTTTCATATAATTTATTTGTTTTTATGATTTCCCTTGCAAATATGTCATTTCTATTTTGATATGCAATATCTAACTGATCTTTAAAACCTTTTGTTACAATTAAAACCAATCTTTCTCCTTTACCTTCAAGTAATGCATTAGTACCTATGGTAGTCCCAATTTTAATTGATTTAATTTGATCTGATGGAATTTTTTGATCTTTTGAAAGATTTAAAAAAGTTTTAATTCCAAATGTAATAGAGTCGTTATAGATATTTTTATTTTCGGATAGTAATTTTATTGTTTTGATTTCACCACTTGGAGACTTAGCTATAATATCAGTGAATGTCCCACCTCTATCAATCCAAAAACTCCATGAAGACATTTAAAACCTTTTTTTTATAATTTCGAATTTTCAACTTTAAAAATTAATTAAAATAAATTAATTATCAAAACAATAGAAAAATTTTTAAAATATCAACACTTTTTCTTTAAAATACAAACAAAAGGAACCAATTATGAAACAAGATTTACCTGTTTGGAATTTAAATGATCTTTATTCAGATCCAAATTCAAAAGAAATAGAAGAAGATATTTTAAAACTAAAGAAAATGGTAGATCAATTTGAAAACCAATATAGAAAAAAAATTACTAAACTTAACGCAAAAGGGATTTTAAATCTAATCTATGATTATGAAAAAATATGCAAATCTATGGGTAGATTAAGTGCCTATGCAGGACTTAGATATTACCAATTTACATCTGATCCTGAAAGAGGAAAGTTTTTAGCAAAAATTGATGAACATATTAAAGAAAATTCCACAAAATTAGTGTTTTTTTCTTTAGAAATAAATAAAATTTCAAAAAAGAAAATAAATCTTTTTTTCAAAGAAAATAAAGTATTAGAAAAATATAAATCAGCATTCAATAGAATGAGAGCACTAAAACCATTTCAATTAAATGATGAAATGGAGAGATTCTTAAGTGATAAGTCAGTCGTCGGTTCTTCTGCTTGGAATCGACTTTTTGATGAGACAATGGCTGACCTTAAATTCAAAGTAGACGATCAAGATTTAGGTCTTGAAGAAGTTCTAAATAACATGTCATCAGAAAAAAGAGATTTAAGAGAAAAATCAGCTAAGTCTTTGGCTAATGTATTAGATAAAAATATTAAACTCTTTTCTAGAATCACCAATACTTTAATTAAAGAAAAAGCAATTGAAGATAATTGGAGAAAATTTCCTTCTCCAGATTTTTCAAGACATTTGTCAAACGACGTTGAACCTGAAGTAGTTAATGCTCTCAGAAACTCGGTAGTTAATTCTTATCCAGAAATATCCCATCGGTATTATAAAATAAAAGCAAAAATATTAAAAATTAAGAAATTAGAAATATGGGATAGAAACGCTCCTTTGTATAATCATAAAGAAAAGTTCATAAATTGGGATAAAGCTTCAAACATTGTTTTAGAAGCTTTCTACGATTTTGATCCACTTTTTAAAAAAATAGCATTACCTTTTTTTACAAATAATTGGATTGATGCCAAAGTAACTAAAGGGAAGGCTCCAGGTGCTTTTTCTCATCCAACTACAACTGATGTCCATCCATATATAATGATAAATTATTTAGGAAAGTCTAGAGATGTTATGACCCTTGCTCATGAACTTGGACATGGGATACATCAAACTTTAGCTTCTAGACAAGGAGAAATACTTGCAAATACTCCCCTAACTTTAGCAGAAACTGCTTCCGTTTTTGGAGAGATGTTAACATTCAGGAAAATGATTTCTGCATGTCAAAATGAAATTGAAACTAAACAGCTTCTTGCTAGAAAAATCGAAGATATGCTAAATACCTTAGTTAGACAAATATCTTTTTATGATTTTGAATGTAGACTTCATAACGCTAGAAAATTAAATGAGCTTTTACCCAACGAAATTAACAAAATTTGGTTGGATGTTTCTAAAGAAAGCTTAGGTGAAAATTTCAATTATATGAAAGGGTATGAAACATTTTGGGCTTACATTCCACATTTTATACATTCTCCATTCTATGTTTATGCTTATGCTTTTGGTGATGCCTTAGTAAATGCTTTATTTGATGAATATCAAAATGGCAAAAAAGGTTTTGAAAAGAAATATATTGATATGCTTAAAGCGGGGGGCTCAAAACATCATTCTGAACTTCTAAAACCATTTAATCTTAACGCTAAAAAACCAGAATTTTGGCAGAAAGGTATAAATCTTATTTCAAGAATGATAGACGATCTTGAACAATCTGAAAGTTGATTATAAAAAACCTTTAATTTTATTCTTTAATTTTTCAAATGCTTTGAGTTCAATTTGTCTTATTCTCTCCCTGCTTACTTTATATCTTTTGCTTAAATCTTCTAAAGTAAGTGGTGAGTCTGTCAAACGTCTTTTAAAAATTATATGCTTTTCTCGATTATTTAATACCGAAAAAGACTCAAGAAGCATTTTTTTTCTAGCATCTAACTCTTCCTTTTCCGCATATTCGTTAGCGTGATTAATATCATCTTCTAACCAGTCTTGCCATTCGTTAGAACCATCAGAGTCGTTAGTTATTAGACTATTAAGAGATGCATCGCCTCCATTCAAACGTCTATTCATGTTAACTACTTCATCTTCTGAAACCTTAAGTTCATCTGCTATTTTTTTTACATTTTCTGGATGAAGGTCACCTTCTTCCAAAGCACCAATTCGTCCTTTTGCTTTTCTTAAATTAAAAAAAAGTTTTTTTTGAGCACTTGTTGTACCCATTTTTACTAAACTCCAACTTTTGAGAATATACTCTTGAATACTGGCTCTTATCCACCACATCGCATAGGTAGCTAATCTAAAACCTTTGTCAGGATCAAATCTTTTAACGGCTTGCATTAAACCAATATTGGCTTCTGAAACTACTTCATTTATTGGTAAACCATATCCTCTATAACCAACGGCAATCTTTGCAGCTAATCTCAAATGAGAAGTTACTAATTTATGGGCAGCATTACTATCATTGTGATCTACCCAACATTTAGCTAACATATATTCCTCCTGTGCTTCAAGCATCGGGAATTTTTTTATGTCTTGTAGATAATTGATCAGCCCATTATCAGAAATTATTGAAGGTAAATTAAGATGTTTCATATTATTCCTATTAATTAAAATACATATAATTATTAATTACAAAAATTCAATGCAAAAATATAACCAAAAAGTATTTTTTTTAACTATAATTTTTGAAAAAAATCAATTGTTTTTTTCATATCTTCAGGGATATCTACTTCAAAAAATAAGTATTTGTTTTTCTGAGGATGAATAAATCCTAAACTGTATGCATGCAAAGAGTGTCTTGGTGCAAATGACAAAATTTTCAAATTTTCATTATTATAAAAAAAATTGCTTTTCTTTCCATAAACCTTATCTCCAACAATCGAATTACCTATAAAATTTAAATGAACACGTATCTGATGAGTTCTACCAGTTTCTAACCAACAATCAACTAAACAAGCTGCTGGTTTCTTCAGATCTCCCAAAACTTCATTAATTTTAAATCTTGTACAAGCATATTTTCCTACATCGGATACAGACATTTTTTTTCTGTCGAAAGAATGCCTTTTAATATTTTTTTGAATTCTAAAAACTTCTCCTTCTTTTGAGAAGCCATCAAGACTCATATATTTTTTATTCCTTATTTCAGGCTTTCCCCATATCAATGCTTTATAATTTCTCTTTATTTCGTGATTTTCAAATTGTTTTGAAAGGGATTTATGAGAAATATCATCTTTTGCTACGACAATTAAACCAGAAGTTTCTTTGTCTAAACGGTGTACAATTCCTGGTCTTAAGATACCTCCAATTCCTGATAAAGTATTTTTTGTGTGATAAACCAAATAATGAACTAGTGTATCTTCATAGTTACCAGGTGCTGGATGAACTACGACTCCAGGGTCTTTATTAATTACAATTAAGTGTTCATCTTCAAATATAATTTTTAATTTTTTTCTTTTCCCTTTTAATAAATAAGGCTTGGCATTTGGCAAAGTTAGAAAAAAAAATTCTTCTTTTGAAGATTTATAAGAAGAATCAGTAATTGCAATTTTATTACTATTTTTTAAAGCACCATCACTGATAAGCTTCTGTATTTGTGTTCTTGAGATGTTATGAGCATCAGTAGTCATCAAAAATAAAAGTTTGTCTAATCTTATTTTATCATAAGAATTATTTATTATTTTAATTACTTTATCTTTAGTTTCTTTCATAAAAAAATTTTATCTTTTGTTACCACATTATTTTTTTAATCTATTTTAAAAGCATTGCATAAAAAAAATTGAATGATTATCTTGAATTATGTTATTTAATAATGAATTTATCGAAAAAGTAAAAGAACAAGTTGATTTAGCAGAACTTATTGGTAAGAGGGTTTCTTGGGATTCAAAAAAAAGTAACCCATCAAAAAACGATTTTTGGGCTCCTTGTCCTTTTCATAGCGAAAAGACAGCTTCATTTCACGTTGATAATGAAAAAGGTTTTTATTATTGTTTTGGGTGTCATGCAAAAGGTAATTGCTTTAAATTCGTACAAGAAACAGAAAATATCAGTTTTTATGATTCTGTGGTATTATTAGCAAATGAATATGGTATTCAAATTCCTAATGACAAAAAAGAAGATAGAGAAAAAATTGATTATAGAAAACGTTTAATCAAAATTATGCAAATTTCATTAAATTTTTACAAAAATCAATTAAATTCCATTAAAGGAGCTGAAGCTAAAAATTATTTATTTCGTAGAAACCTAAAACCAAAAACCATTGAAGATTTTGAAATTGGTCTAGCCACAAACACAAAAGATAGTTTGTATAAGTTTCTTAAAAGTAAAGAAATACTAGACAAAGAAATAATTGATGCAGGGTTATGTATATTTTCAGAAACAAATAATTTTTTTTTCGACAGATTTAGAGACAGAATAATTTTTCCAATATACAGTAACAATGGTGATCCCATCGCATTCGGGGGACGATCTTTAAATGTAAAAGCTAAAGCTAAATACCTTAATTCACCAGAAACAGTTTTATTTAACAAAAGTATTACTCTATATAATTTTAAAAATGCTAAAAATAACATTAAAAAAGACGAAGAAATAATATTAGTTGAAGGATATATGGATGTCATCCTTCTATCACAAGAAGGAATTAAAACCACAGTTGCAACATTAGGAACTGCAATAAATGAAAAACAAATAGAAATGATATGGAAAATTTCTAAGGAACCCAAAATATGTTTTGATGGTGATGTTGCTGGAGTAAGAGCATCTAGAAAAGTAATGGAGATGGTTTTACCACTTATAAGTGCTAAAAAAAGTCTTCGTTTCTGCAATCTTTCGCCAGGAAAAGATCCTGATGATATTATTAGCGAAGAAGGTGTGGAAAAAATGAAGGAGATTATAAAAAATTCTGTTCCATTGAGCGATTTATTTTGGTCTCATCTTATAGATGGAAAAAGATTTGATAGCCCTGAAAGAAAAACACAACTAGATAATGAAATAAATTATAATTTAAAAAAGATTAATGACACTAACCTTAGATTTCACTTTAAATCTGACATTATTAATAAGAGGAGAAAGCTTTTTGATGAAATTAACTTTCCCAAAAATGAGAATACCAATCAAAGAAAAAATATATATCCAAAAAAACAAAATCTCATAAAAAAAACTTTTCTTCACAATAATGATGATGAGAAATTATTAGAATATCAAAATATTGAAGGAGGAATATTGCTAGGTCTAATTAATCATCCAAATTTAATAGAAAACTTTGAAGATAAAATTTCAAAATTTCACTTTTCTTCAAAGAAATTAAATCATATCTTAGACTGTATTCTAAATATCACAAAAACTAATAATAATAACGAAGACAGCTTTCTAAAAAAATTAACTGATCAAATTAAATTTGATCCTCTTTCAAAGATTAAAAAATTTTCAAATATACATTTAAACCCCAAAGTATCAAGAAATTCTACTTCAACTGAGGCAGAAAAAGTTATTTTTGAATTAATAAGTTTATATGAAGAAATGAAAAAATTCGAAAAAGAAATTGAAATAGCAGAAAAAAATATTATTTCTGAAAAAAATGTAGAAATTGAAAAGCTAACAAGAACTAGTGAAAATATAAGACAATTAAAAATAGGCAAGAATAATTTATCTTCAAAAATTGATGAGATAGCAAAAAAAGAACAAAATGAACTACAATTATTAATTAAAAATAAAATTTGGAAAAAAGTTAAGAAATGATACTTGCGAATCATTGATTCGAAGTTCATTCTCTCTTAACTAATTATGATTCGATTTAAATTCAAGGAAACTATATGTCCCTTCCCAAAAATGAAGAAAAAAACTCTGATAATCAAGAAAACAATAGTGCAATCCTTGATATGAGTCAAAGTTCAGTTAAGAAAATGATTTCTCAAGCTAAGTTGAAAGGTTACATAACTTATGACGAGCTAAATGAATTTATGCCTCCTGAACAAGTATCTTCTGAAGAAATAGAAGATATAATGGCAAAACTTTCAGAAATGGGAATAAACGTTATTGAAAGTGAAGATATTGATGATGAAAATGAAACAAATCAAGAAAATAATAAAAAAGACAATATCAACGATGAAGAAAGTTCAAATTCTCGTGAATTAGTTACAGCTCAAAGTGCTTCCGAGAACTTAGATAGAACAGACGACCCCGTTAGAATGTATTTAAGAGAAATGGGGTCTGTAGAATTGCTCTCAAGGGAAGGTGAAATAGCCATAGCAAAAAGAATAGAAGCAGGTAGAAACACAATGATTACCGGATTATGTGAAAGCCCTCTTACTTTTCAAGCCATAACTATCTGGAGAGATGAATTATTAGAAGAGACGATAATGCTTAGAGATGTAATTGATTTAGAAACTACATTTGGACAAAATAATGTTGAAGTAGGTCATGAAGATGACGAAGCTTTACCATCTCACTTATCTAGTTTCGAAAAGTCGCAAGTTGTAACCGAGGACAATCATGATAAAAATAGAGAATTAGACTCAAGTGATGAAAATCTTATAATTAGTGATGATGAAGATGAAGATGAACACACCAACGTTTCATTAGCCGCTATGGAAAATGAGTTGAAGCCTCAAGTCCTTGGAACATTAGAAAAAATTGCTAAGATTTATGATAAACTTGCAAAAATGCAAGATAGTAGAATGTTAGCAACAATTAATACTACAGATAAATTTTCTTCAAATGAAGAAATTGAATATCAAAAGCTTAGATCAGAGTTAGTAGAGCTAGTTAACTCATTACATTTAAATAATAATAGAATAGAGGCTTTAATTGATCAACTTTATGGTTTGAATAAAAAAATAATGGGAGTTGATAGTGCTTTGGTTAAATTAGCAGATCAATCAAGAATAAATAGAAGAGAATTTATTAATGAATATAAAGGATCAGAACTAGATCCTGATTGGATAGAAAAAGTAAAATCCTTAAAAACAAGAGGATGGGATACTTTATTTGAAAAATATAACTTTGATTTAAAAGAACTAAGAAATGAAATGATGGAGATTGGTCAATACATTGGTGTTGATATTTCAGAGTTTAGAAGAATAGTTAAACAAGTACAAAAAGGTGAAAAAGAAGCCAGGTCCGCAAAAAAAGAAATGGTTGAGGCTAATTTGCGATTAGTTATTTCTATTGCAAAAAAATATACTAATAGAGGTCTTCAGTTTCTTGATTTGATACAAGAAGGAAACATAGGTTTAATGAAGGCAGTTGACAAATTTGAATACAGAAGAGGTTATAAATTCTCAACTTATGCAACTTGGTGGA
>MDTG01193371.1_pt1 | contig 19635 bp, 14 predicted proteins | sample 811421 | NCBI WGS metagenome assembly MDTG01 (sample SAMN05326645, study PRJNA326480) | marine metagenome | isolation source: seawater | place: Pacific Ocean: South East | collected 2011
ATTATTTCTTCCTCACCACGGAATATAATAGATCCTATTCCTGAAAGACCTGGTCGAACTTGCGTTATAACACGCTGAGTGCTGTCCGAATAAGCTCCAAAAGCTTGATCAGTCAGTGGTCTTGGGCCTATAACACTCATACTACCCAACAATATATTAAGCAGCTGAGGTAGCTCATTTATCTTAGTTTTACGTAAAAATTTCCCAAGAGGAAGTACCCTAGAATCATTTTTCATTGTAACAGTACCCGTGCCAATATTTGGACTATTTTTTAACATGGTTGCAAATTTAAACAACTTAAATTTTTTACCATTCTTACCTATGCGTTCTTGTAAAAAAAATATTTCACCTTCGCCAGTGAACCTTAATATTATTATCGTAAGGAGTAACAAAGGGGAAAGTAACAAAAGTGATACACCAGAAAATAAAAGGTCAAAGAATCGATCCATATTTACATTTTATCATCTAGATATTTACCAGTCTCTTTATGAGCAAACTCAGGCAAGATCGCAAAATACAAACTAATAATATCATTTTTAGTCCATGATCCTTTTCTTCTTAGATCTTCAATTCCTTTCATAAATTGGTCAAGGTTTGCTTCGTCAAAATCAGGTTGATTTTTGATAACTCCAATAGTCTCAAAACTTTCTATATCTAAATCTTCGCTATCAGTAAAAAATTCTTCGAAATCTTTCTCACCTGTTGTGTCACTCTTAAAAAAGAAACATGGCCATTTCTTTTTTGCTATAAGCTCTTCTGCTTTACCGCGAGCTTCATCTTCAGACTGACATTCGTATGGCTCGTAGCCTCTTTCTTCAAGATAGCTGACCGCGATCTCAGAGAATTTAATTAGGTGTAATTTTTCACTTAATTTAGGAAAAAAAATATCTCTATTTTTACCAAGAAGACCGGATAACAAGCAAAGCTCGCCAGACTCTTGGGGAGTTACAAAGTAACGACGTACATCATTTGGAGCTGAAAATGGTTGTCTTTTATAAAATCGTTGATTAAACCCATGAAGCAATGAGCCATCTGAAAAAGCCACATTTGCAAAGCGTGCCATCGAAATATCTTGAGTAAGACTTTCACGCATCAAGAACATTTCCATTATTCTCTTGCTAGCGCCCATCATATTAACGGGATTAGCTGCTTTATCGGTTGATACACAAAAATATTTCTTAGCTCCAATTTCTCTTGCCATTCGTAAAGTCTTAACCGTATTAAATATATTGGTCATTGTCATGCGCATGAGCGTAAAAGAATCTTTCTCGCTTCTAACATGTTTTAGTGCAGATAGATTAAAGACATAGTCATAAGGACCCTCATCCTTAACTAAAGCTTCAAATTCGATTGATCCACAATCAACAGCAAATGTCTTAAATTCCCCTCTTAAATAGCCTTCGGTACTTCTGAGATTGCGTACAAGTTCGACCATATTGTTCTCTGAGATATCAACAACATGTAGGGTTTTGGGGTCACGTTTAAAAATTTCTTGGGCAACAGCTTGACCAATTGTACCTGCTCCACCGATAACTAAAAATCGAGATTTTTGTATAATAATTTTTAAAAAATCTTCTTGAATCCGAATATCTGAGGAAAAAAGCTCTGAATCTCTTCCAATTAGTCGTAGTAAATTCATATTAAACCTAATTTCATATGTGATTAATTATCATGGACTAGTCGTTGAAATATGTTTTTTTAAAAATAATAATTTATTAAAGAAATTATAGAAACTAAATAACCTGAATAAAATTAAATACTCTTTTTGTAATTGTCTATTCTAGTAAAAAAATATTTCATTTATCAAAAATAGTGTCCAAGCCTGTTTCAAAATCTTCTTTTGGCTTCCATGACAGTATGCTTGATGTTTTCTTTAAGTCAATATAAAGACTTTCGAATAACCTGGTATACAAGCTTGATCTTCCAAAAAGAATACACAAGGTTTTTACTAAGGAAGGTGTAAGATAAAAAATTTTGGGCTTTATTCTTAACTTCTTCGATATAAGTTTTATCAAGGCAACAGTAGAAATATCACTTCCATCACTCACCAAGAAAACATGATTAGCAGCCTTAGGGTGATCAATGCAATGTATCAATAAATCAATGAGATTGTTTATAGAAACAAAGCTTCGTTTATTATCTTTTGCTGCAGAGAGAGGTAGAGGTATATTTAATTTGATAATCTTAATTAAAAAATTCAGATTGCCTTTACTTTCTTTTCCATAGACTAAGGGCGGTCTTATACAAACAACTTCCATATCTGAAGATTTAGATAACTGAAAAAGAGCTTTCTCTGCTTCAAATTTTGATATTGCATAATTTCCTTCAGGCCTTGGAACATCATCAGCCGAAAAGCCTCTGCCTATAGCTGTTTCTCCATTCACTTTAATACTACTCAGAAAAATAAACCTTTTTACTCCAACTTCTATTGCATCAAGAGCCAAGTTTAAAGTGGCATCAACATTGATTTTCTGATATTTTGTTGCAGATTTTTTAGTATTCTCCTTTGCTTCATGAACTCTTGCTGCAGTATGTATAATGACATCAATGCCTCTTAAAAGATCTCTTCTATCTGCTACTTCCTCTAAGTTTCCTAACTCAACTACTTTAATTTCATCACTATTGTTTTCATCTTTATTTTTTTTTCTTACTCCAGATACTGGCATGTGACTTCCTTGATGAAGCATTGATAATACTAGCTCCTTTCCAATAAACCCATTTCCTCCAGTAACTAGAACCTTCATAACAGCAACTCTTCCCAAACTTTTCTAGTTTTTTTATTAATCAAATCCTCTGCAAACCTTTCTAACACAATTTTCCTTCCTTCCTGACCCATTGAGTATCTAAGGCTCTTATCAAGTATCAATTCTTCAAGAAAAATTGCTAAATCCTTTGATTCTCTCTCATTTACAAGATATCCATTGAGACCATGGGAGACCACTTCTTTGCAACCTGGGACATTTGTTGTAACTATGGGTTTTGCGCAACTAGCTGCTTCAATAAGGACTTTAGGCAACCCTTCACGATAAGATGGTAAGCAAATTATAGAAGCCTCCCTCATTATTTTTGGCATATTATCACTAAACCCCCAATATTCTATTAATCCTTGATCAACCCATTTATCTATAACTTGTAATTGAATATTTTCAGGATTATGTATATCTTGACTACCAACTAAAATAAACCTGGCCTTTATAGATTTAGATTTAATAATTCGAGCAGCTTCAACAAACTCTCCAATACCCTTATCCCATAAAAGTCTTGCAGGTAAAATTACGGTTGGTATCTTTTTAAATTGTTTTTCTTCTGGTACAAATAGATCTGTGTTTACTCCTGCTCCTTCTATTAGTCTTGTTTTATTTTCTTCAATTAATTTTAGATCCCAAATTTTCTTACAATCGTCTTTATTTTGCATTATGAGACGCGTTTTACCTCCCGAAAGACAATATTTCAAAAATAGAACTACAAAAGGTCTTAGTAATTTCGCTAAAAATTTATTAGAACTAAAGATGAAGCCTAAGCCTCCTAAAGCAAATACTCTTCTCTCAAGATTATGGAATTTAGTTACTAGTGAACTAAATATTACTGGTTTAATTGCTACAGCATGAATTAAATCAGGTTTGAACAACTTTAATGTCTCAGAGATTTTAATAATGGTTCTAACATGGTTTAACGGACTCAAAGAAGTTCTACTTAATGAAAAATTAAAGACTTCTATGCCTTTTTCTTTTATGAGGAGAGTATTTTTCCCTTTGTTACACAAAATGCCAACTTTATAACCTTTTTCTAAAGCCTCAATTGCCAAATTAAGCCTATGAGACATAAAATACCACTCTTCAGAAATAATAAATAATATTCTTTTCATTATTATTTCCTGTACCTATAAATATACATTATCAAATCTCATTATGTCTTACACTAATCATAATATTTTTTTAATCGTTTAAAGGAGTCTGTGCAGGCAAAGAAAGTAGTTTTATGTAATCTGCGCTTAAATGTTTAGCTCCAGCCCTTGTGAGATGCCCTCCATCTGAGGAAATTAATAATCCGTCTTGAGTAAAAATTATACATTTCGAAGTATCTCCTCCACATGATACAAGACTCAAGTCTACAAAAAAATCTGAAGGAATGATTGCTTTTAGTTTTTCGTTTGTAGAAATCACTTCAGCTGACGCAGACTGTTTATATAAATAGCGCTCAGATTGATCTATATTCAAAATCTTATTTGGTGAAATTTTTCCAAAGTGTTTGCTCCCAAAAACTTTTATCTCGGCGTCAAACTCAGCAGATAAATTAGTCAATGTCTCTGGCATAAAATCTATCACCCAATCTTGCCACGAATTTACCAACCAAATCTCATCAGCTTCAGCCATTAGTAGCCTGATGCTAGGATCTTCATACCTACCCATCCAATCACACCTTTGAATGCGATTCTTGGGTATAAATTCATCAATATTCTTGTCTGTGTAAACATTGCCGCACTCAGAATTAATTTGTTTTGTTGAGAATTGTATAATTGTATCAACTCGCCCTTCATACATAACGTTAATTAAATCCTTAGCATAACTGTCACCAACAACCAATATACGAAGTTTAGAAGTCTCGTCAAAAGTTCTCATTTCAAGTTTGTCAAAACGAGCCTGGTTATAATTACCTTGATCTACAAATTGTTTCAATATTTTTTGATCAGCCTCAGAATAGCGATTTAAAAAGCCGTTGTTAAAAATTAATATCATTCCTAAAACTATAGAGACTAAAGAAGCTATGAAACTGTATGTAAAGATATTTTTCATAGAAAACTTACTTCTATTTCTAAAAGGAGTTTCTATAAATCTATAGCTAAATAATGCGAGAATAAAAGATAAGGGTATTCCTATAATGATTATGAAATCAGACAAATTTAAATGCCTAAAAAAAACAAAAATGGGCTGATGCCATAAATATAAACTGTAACTCATCAAACCAATCTTCACCAGCAATGGACTACTTAAAAAGCTATTAACAATATTCTTTCTTGGGCCTGCGATGATTAGTAAAAAGGTTCCAATAACAGGAATTGTTGCAGAAAGGCCAGGAAAATTTGTGGTTTTATCAAAGCTGAATATCGCATAAAATATTAAAGAGAAACCAGAAATTGAAAGGATGCCAGAATATTGGTTTCCTAAATTGCTTAATTGTTTTCCATAATAAGCAGCCGCAGCACCAACCATTAACTCCCACGCTCGAGCAAATGGTAGGTAAAAAGCTGTCTCAAAATGAAGATCAGTAAGAAACCAAGATACGTAGAGTGAACATAAGATTGTCACAAGAATAAATGTTCCGGTCCATTTTCGTAATTGATACCAAAGAATCATTAATATAACTGGGAATACAAGATAAAACTGCTCTTCGACTGCTAAACTCCAAGTGTGTATTAATGGCTTTAATTCAGTTGCTCCTCCAAAATAACCACGCTCACTCCAAAAAAGTATGTTTGACAAAAATGTGGGTACAGCAACTAAACTGCGCCCAAAATTAACTAATTCGTTTGGTAAAAGCGTAAGGTAGGCAAAAGGTATGCAACAAAAGGTAACAAAAAAAAGTGCAGGTAAGATTCGTCTTGCTCGTCTTTCATAAAATTTTACTATGATAAATTTATCTTGCTTTAGATCGGCTAGAATTATTGTTGTAATCAAATATCCACTTATAACAAAAAAGACATCGACTCCAACAAAGCCTCCACCAAATAATCCTATTCCTGCATGAAAAAGAATAACAGGCAAAACAGCTATCGCTCTCAAACCATCTATTTCAGATCTATAATTCATCATAAGTCGTATACATATTTAATGACAAGTCAATTATGCGGTCCTCCAAAAAAACCCTGAAAGATTATCTAATTAATCTAGAATATCAAGGATTTCTCTACTTGCATTCTTCCATGTCGTATAAAGTGGTGAGAAAGGTATAAACTTTAAGTCATTTTTGTCAATATAAGTCAATAATGCTTCCATCTCGGAGGATCCCTTTAACTCACCGACATCTTTAAGGGATCCAAATATTACATTAAATTGATTTTGGAATACTTTATGGAAAGCATATATTCCAGTATCTTCAGAACCTTCACAATTAATTCGGATCACAACTTCATAAGTATTTTTACCTAATGATTTATCAAGCGACTCTTTGAGCATTTCTGCAAAAGGCACACAGCCACAGATAACAATATTATCGCTTTCATCAAAATCTATATCTTTCTTAGTATTAAATATACTCGCACCTTGGCTTAACTTATCAGAATTTGGAAAAAATAAATTTGAGAAGTGTATCTCGTCATACATGCCACCTAAAGCCGTACAAAATACTTTGTCTGCAGTTCTATAGATTGCATCATTATATAGGCGTATATTTGGTTCAACTAACACAGTAGTAATATTTTTTTTCTTCAGCCTTATTTGCCTTGTGTACATGATAATATCTTTTGCCTCAGACAATCCTATAGATGCTATTTTATTCTTTGGATAGATGCATGATGCTACAAATATTTTTATGAATCGAAAAATAAATTCATATACAGAATAGCTAAAGAGTGCTTTGTATTCTTGGCCAATATGAGTGCCAATATCAACGTAAACTAATTTTTTTTTCATAGTTTTTTTTGGTTTGAAAGGTAAATATCAAAGTCAAGAAATTTCATTATTTTATTATAGAGACCTATTTTCAATAAACCACATTTGAAAGACTAGCAGTCGCCATAGCTGAACATGCCAACGACGTTTACCTTCTTTATGTTCACCCCACATTTTTCTAACTAATGCAGAGTCAAAGAAACCTTGCTTATTTAGTGTTTCTTCATCAAGAAGATCATCAGCCCAATCACTGAGTGGTCCCTTAAGCCAATCTTCTATTGGCACTCCAAATCCCATTTTTGGCCTATCTACCAAAGATTCAGGAACATAGCGATAAAGTAGGTGTCGTAAAATCCATTTACCTTGACTGTCTCGAAATTTATACTTGAATGGAATTTGTGAAGCAAACTCAACGATCCTATGATCTAGAAAAGGTACTCTAGCCTCTAAACTAACAGCCATACTTGCACGATCTACTTTTGCAAGAATATCATCTGGCAAGTAAATCATCTTATCTAAATACATCATTTTTTCAGGAATCGATAACCCTCCAATTTTATGTTTATATCGATTTAAAAAATTATTGTCATTGCAAGCATTAAGAACAAGGGGATTTGGATAATTACCCTGAGTAATTACTCGATCATAAAATGTAAGCCAATCTGGAGCGTCAACTAAACGAGTAAATTTTAAAATTCTATCCCTTAAATGTTTTATAGAAAATTTAGGAGGTAGTAATGATAACAGTCTATTCCAAAAACCGCTGGGAATGCATATTGTGATATATGAAATTAGCTTCCTTATTGGTAAAGGGATTAAGCGAAGTTTACGCCACCAGCTATGTGCCTGAAAATAGCGGCTATAACCATAAAAAAGTTCATCACCTCCATCCCCAGATAAACTCACTGTTACTTTTGTTTTTGCAAGTTCACTCACAATAAAAGTTGGAATCTGAGATTGGTCTGCAAATGGTTCATCATAAATCCCTGATAACTTTGGCAAAACAGACAGCGTATCTTCAGGGCTGACATACAACTCATAATGCTCTGTACCAAGATATTTGGCAATCCTTCTAGCATGTCTTGCCTCATCATAGCATTCTTCATCGAAACCAATTGAGAAGGTCTTTATTGGATTCTTAGATATACTTTGCATTAATGCCACAACCATAGTGGAATCAATTCCGCCTGATAAAAAAGCGCCAAGCGGAACATCTGCTTCCATTCTGCGCATTACTGAGTCGTGAAGCAAGCTCTCCAAATTATCTGTAACAGACTGAACACTATCATAGTTATGACTTTTGGTATTTTCGGTGGAACTATCTTCATCCCAATAGCATTTTGGCTCAGAAATAGATCTGCCACCATTGCTCACAACAATAAAATGAGCTTGTGGTAACTTTCTTATACCATCATAAATACTGAATGGTGCTGGTACATATCCATATTTCATGAATAGTGACAAAGCATCTCGATCTATATTGCCCTGCCAACATGGATGAACGGATAGCGCTTTTAATTGTGAGCCAAAAACAAATGAACTTTTAAGGACGCCATAGTACATTGGCTTCTCACCGATTCTATCTCTTGCAAGATAAAGACATTTGCTTTGATTATCCCAAAGTGCAAATGCGAACATACCATTAAGCTTCTTTAAAGTATTTTCTAAACCCCAATGACAAATTGCCTCTAACAGAGTCTCGGTATCTGAGTGACCTTTCCAATTAGAGAAATCTGCTTGCACCGATAACAACTCTCTAATATCGGTATGGTTGTATATTTCACCATTATATGAAATAACATATCTTCCACAAGATGAAACCATCGGTTGATGACCAGATGAAGATAAATCTATGACTGACAGGCGGCGGTGAGCCAAAACCAAACCTTCATTTTGAGCAGTCCATACTCCAATGCTATCAGGACCTCTAGAAGCAATTTGATTAGCCATATTTGTTGCAATTACCTCATGATCGTAATCTAGTGAAGACCATGATCCTGTTACTCCACACATAAAACACCTATCTTGAAAATCATAATTAAATTAGTTTTTAATGTCATGTCTAACTATAATTTTTGTATCTATCATAATACTTTTATGTAGCTAGGTAACTTCAGCAATCTTTATACAAGCTAGTAAATTACAAAATTCAAATAAAATTATTATCTAAAAAGAATAATTTTATATTATTTATGCCGCTGAATATTTAGTCAATTTCTTATAAATAGCTTCATAGCATTTGATATTAATTTGCATTAAGTACTTCTGTTCTATCCTTCGGCGTGCCGCTTGACCAAGAGCAAATTTCTTAGAATTTGAAAGATTCAAAAAAGTAAAAATGGCTTCAGCTAATTTTTCAGGGTCACATGGAGGCACTACAACGCCTGTATTACCAACAACTTCAGCACTCTCAGCTATATCCGTAGTAATACAGGGCACTGCCATTGACATGGCTTCACCCAAAACATTAGGAAATCCTTCGCCCCATGCACTACTAAGACAAAAACCATCCATTGACTGCATAAGATCATAAACATCTGAACGCTCTCCTAAAAAATGGAATCTAGATATTAGTGTTTCTGGCAAGTCATTAAATAAATAAGAAGTTTTAGCTCTCACTCCTCGTCCAATTATTAGTACCACTAAGTCCGACCGTTCTGACATTACCATAATCGCAGCTTTAATGAAGCTAGTATGATCCTTCATTGGGTGATATCGAGCTACATGGCCGATAACAGTATCATTATCTGAAATTCCGAGTTTACTTCGCATGAATCGTCTTTTCTCCTTGGAGGGCTTTAAACTATTTGTATCAAAACCGTTTGGATTATAAATAGAGTTTTTACCATCGAAACCAAAGCTTTCATGCTGAAATTTAGATACTTTGCTGTTATAGAAAATTACATTGGGCTTTCCAGATAAGAATCTATTAGCTTTTATAATCTGACGAGTTTTAAAATTTTCAGTTTTAAGTTCGTAAAGGCTATGTCTAACATTCCAGGCTAACATTGCAGGACTATCACAAAAATATCTCGCTATAGTTGCTGCCAAATTACCATGATACATCCAACCCTGAAGTACATCAGGTGCAATCTTTTTAATAATATTTCTTAATGCTATTATTGATTTTAGAACAGAGAAGTTTGCTCGCATATTTATAACATAAACAGGAACACCTAAAGCACGTATCTTAATTCCATAGGTACCTTCATCAATTAATGAAATAACTGAACAATCATATTTGGAGCTGAAATCACTTTCTAGTAAATTATAAAGTGCTCGTTCAGCACCTCCTGTATTCAAACCACTAATTATATGTGTTATTTTGATTCGTTTATTTTTTTCCATCTGACCAAATCGCATGGAGTTCAATTAAATTATCCCATTTGGTTCCTATAGATTCTAAAGAAAACCTCTCACGGACAGAAGTTGCTGCTTGTCCAAGAGATCTAGAAAGCAAAGGGTCTTGAAAAATTTTTTCCATAGCCGAGGATAGTTCTGATCCAACCCCCAAAGTATCCACTAATAAACCATCAATACCGTCTGTGATAATTTCCTTAGGTCCTGTATCGCAATCTGTGCTTATCACTGGCATTCCATGTGCCATTGCCTCAAGGAGAGTATTTGGAAAACCTTCAAAGCGTGAGTTCATTACATATACATCCGCATGAAAATACCAATCTGATACATTGCCGACCTGTCCCGGTAAATGCACTCGATCTTGCAGGCCGAGTTTGGAAACTTTCCATTCAAGATGTTCACGTTCAGGACCTTCCCCAAGAATAGCAAGATCCCAATCAGGGAATTTGCTGGCTAAGTCATTAAAGGCGATAATTATCTCCGAGAAGCGCTTACCCTCATCTAATCTTCCGACAGACAAGCATATCTTGCGAGATTCATTGATTATATCTTTAGGGAACAAAACTGGCTCCGAGTTAATCATTGGATATTCGACAGGATTAGGTATAACAACCCCATTATTTTTAGTTATCATATCTTTTAACCAAGCTAAACCTTGCTCTGTCTGCATAACTACTGCTGCTGCAAATGGATATAGCAATCTTCGTAATATTTCAAGAGTAAAACCTAGAGGGTATCTTGGCGGGTAAGTTCGCTCAGACACAATAACTGGAATCTTAGATCCAAAAGCACTCAGTACAGCAGCCACATTAACATGAGTAAGAAAAGAAACAATAACATCCGGTTTAACTTGCAGTATTACTTTTCTTAAAATCCAAAATCGGCGCAAGCGATTCCATACAGAATGTTTGTTACTTATCACTCTATCTGCTAAAAAATCAAGCTCAACTCTTTCATCTAAATGGTATATACAGTTACCTCGGCCAGAAAATGTTGGCATTAAAGTGACTCTAAATCCCTTCTCCACCCAATAGTTACTTAAAGTTGAAGCAACGCGTTCTGCACCGCCACCTTGCATCCCGCTAACAAGAAAAAGAATATGCTTCTGTTTCATTAAAGGCTTAGCACCCAAAGTGAGTGACTCGCTACTGTAAATGAAAGCCACAAAATAAAAGTAAATACTAATACTTGAGGTCTACGATCATAAAGTAATATCATCACAGCAAAAAATGGAAAGAAAAAAGAAAAATACCTCATGGTTGAATAGCCTAAAAGGGAACCCCAAACAACTAATGAAATAAGTCCCAGAGTAATGAAAACAAACTCATTATTCGCTTTGCTTTTACCAATTAAGAAAGTGTAAGCAGCTAAAATAATAATCGAAATTGTATATACTAAACCTCCTTCCCAGTCAGATGAGCCGCGAGTTGGAAAAATTATTTTAGCAGCCATAATTAGTATGCCAGGTGCCAGCAAAACCAACCAAGCTAAAATGCTCGAGTTTGAAAGCCTTTGAGGCAATCTCCTCCAAAATAGATGTAAAAGATGTAAAAAAATAGGAGCTAGCACCGCCAAATGGAATGTTGCCGCAATACTCATCAAAAGCAATTTAAGTTTTGTTCCATTAACTCTCAGAGAATAAAAAACAAAAACTAGAGCTGAAGCCGATCTGATATTACTAATTACAAGATCTAAAAAACGCGGGTGCATAAAAAGAACGATTAAAATTGCAAAAAGCAATCCCCTATTTCTTAACTGAGCAGCTGAAGATAATGTAGGGTAAATAAGCATAAACGTTAGAAATAGAGTAATTATTCTTAGCAATAATTCGTCATCTTGAAAAAAACCACTTAAAACTCCTAACCAAAAGTAAAAGTGGAGTTCAATTAAGTATTGGTATATGCTGCTTGGAGCATTAACTGGTGCCCAATATGCGCCTTGTGAAGCTCCAATAACACTATTAATATTATTTAAAAAATCAGATCCTGGATGCGCGGCTAAAATATCAAAAATAAAGACACCTGATAAAATCAATAAGATAAAACATATCGATAGTGCATAAATTTTTCCAAGAAGTCGTCTTTTAGAAAATATTAATTTCATACCAACTTGTCCTCAAAATTCAGTAACATATATTTATATAATTAAAAAAGATACGAAAGCATTTTAATAGAATAATACTATTCACTGTTTAACCATTTTCTTTTCACTATTTTTATCAAATTCTTTCAAAAACTCTAGCAGATATTCATTAATATTAAACGAATTATTTTTATTCTTTAGACCACAATAACTTAGTATTTCATCGGATAAATCAAATGTTTTAATATTTAAGAAATTTCTCAAGCTTTCTTCATTATTAATTAACACAGAAGCTTTATGGTTGACTAAATAGTCATAATTTCCATTATTAAACTTATCCACAATACCTGTCTTTACCCCCAACATTAAGGCTTGAAGTATAGATGATGACGAGAATGTTAAAAATCCGTTACTAGAGCTCACTGCAGCATTAAAGTCAAAATCATCAAACATCATAAACTGCTTAGAAATAATATTATTTTTTTGTGTTATATCGCCAATCAAAATAACATTTGATGATTTTGCTGAATCAAGGTAAGCATAATTGGTAATCTTCCCATTATCCTGTGGGTGAGTTTTGATAACTAAAAAAAACTCTTTTATATTAGAAAAACAATCAATAAGAAATTTTTCAGTTTGATAACGCTGACTTTCATCTTTTGAGGGATCTGAAGCATAAAATATTATCTTTTTTTGTGTATCAACTTCTAGTAACTTATGTAAATAATGAAAGTGTTTTTTAGTAAAATTCTTGAGTCGATAGTTAATTAGAGGGTTGCTTCCTCTATAAATATAATTGCTTTTTTTAGATAATGCTAACTTGGAGGGTTCTGTATTTTGTGATTTTGATGAAAAAATAGCAGCATCACAATAGAATATCTCCTCCATGAAATCACCTAGAATAAATATATTCCTTTTTCTTGCTTCAATTGCCAAGTAATTGTCTACAACGTTTGTTTGTAATCTACTTATATGAGCATCAACTTTATTTGTAAATATAGAATTAACAATATCTATACTCATGCTAAGATTTGCATGATCATAGAAAATTAGCAGAATATCAGTTATGTAACTATCTGCTGTAAAGCACATGTACTTAATATTAAATATCCCCCGCAATAATCCTATTTTTCTTTTAATTTTTATGCGCTTATAGTCATCAGGGATATTTTTCCAATAACCCATACTGTATAAAATAATATTAAATTCTCTGCTAAATTCTTCAACATAAGATGAAAAAAAATCATCAGCCTTTCTTTGCGGCATCGTTAAAAGAACTGTAGGTAGATTAGAGTCTACATGTTTATAAAAATAATCTTTTGGGAGGTTGCTTGGGGAGATAAACATTTTAATTAATGCAGCGCATCTCATAATAAATGAATTGATAGTGATGCATAAAGTTAGTAACCCATTTACTTTCCATTCGATATTAGTAGGCTCAAATTCTAAAAATGAGAAGGCTTCACTCATTATAGAGACTGTTTGTTTGTCAGTTATGATTTCTATTTTCCTTTCACTGTCAATTGACAAATTTCTAATTCTATAAGCACATTTTAATACGCCAGTTAGTTTTAATTTGACCTGTCTTGTATATAGCTTATATAACTTAAGATTTTTTATTAGAAGCTTATCAGAGCTTCCGGACCTATCTAAATATTTATAAAACTTTATGCTCATTGCATCAATGTGATCTTTATGTGCTCCAATAGACATTGCACTAACATTTCGTTTGTCACGTATAAATAAATTGTCAAGATCTTGTCGATATAAAATCAATTTAGAGTTTGAATTTATTCTTGCATTCAGTATTTTTTTTATAAATAACATGTAAACCTTTCTTATAGGGTTAACAATATACATTGAGTCAAATGCTAAAATTTTATTCATTGATTTGTTTTGTCTTAATTAGGTATGTAAACTGAAGAAACCAAATTTATCTAATAAAATACCATAAAAAGTGGTATCTCATTCTTTTGAATTTATTCAATATCCGTTCTAACCGTCAGCTTATGTCTTATAATCTGAGGTTTGTCGGATGCTTTAAAAGTTTCATCGAGTTCTTGCGCTGAATATATTAATCTCAGAAGATAAAGACCATTTTTCTGTGGCAAATACTGTAAATGAGGAACTAGCGCTGCTTCAGAAGGTTTATGCTTAAAAATAATAGAATTCTTTGTGTCACCGATATGAATTTCTCCATCTGTGGCTCCTAATCCATGCCTGGTTGATACTAGTTGATTTAGATTTTGAGTATGATCAATAATCTTATTACCAAAGTTAAAATGTTCCAATTTATCTCCGCCGAGCATTATTTTATAAAAAAGACTTCCCTGATCCCACAAGCCAGGTAAAATTGTAAAATGTATACTTCGGATCAGCGACTTTCTTCGATGAGAAATTTCAATTGCCTGTTCTAAATGAAACTCTTTTGTTTTTTTATTAATTGAATATTTCTTTTTAAAAATATAGTCAGGTTTATTTAATTGCATTCCAACATAAATAAATTCATCATTTTCGTCATCAATCCAGGGATCAATACCCTCAAGGTCTGTAATTTTATGCTCTCCTTGAGGCTCTATGACTGAATGACAAGAGTAGAAATCAGCAGCGAGACTTATATCTTCAAAAATTCCATGAGGAACTGTACCAAGAACAGAGTTTCCATTTACTAACCACTCTTTCAGACTTAATCCTTTTTTTAAATCTAGCTTTAAGCTTTGTTGTGGGGTTTTAAGTTCAATAAAACGATCTTTATTAGGATTAGAAAATTTTTTGAGTTTAGTTAAATTTAAATCTCTATCTTCACTATCCTTTAACCATTTTAGTTCCAGTTTTTCTAATAAATTTTGAGCATATACCCAACGATTTTCTTCAATATGAGTTCTCAAGTCGCTAGACCATAAAAAACAAAGGTTGCGCCAGTCATCAGGACCAGGCTCTCCTTCCTTAAATGCATTTGCTAAAGAATAACATCTTGTATTGAAAGCAAAGTCATCTCGACCACTAAGTGCCCATCTGTTTATGTTATATTTATCCTGTTTTTTGACTACAATCGGTTGCCAATAGCTTTCAAGCTTTATTGGATTTGTATCTCCATTCGGAAAGTTTTTAATAACATTTGATGGCAAAATTAATCCACTAGTTTCTTTCTGCACAGATTCTAATAATTTACTAATTCTTAGCCATTCTCCTTGTCCCAAAACCTCATTTCCATACCTTCGTGGTCGGAAGTCAAATACTTCTGCATCACTACAATATAGACATAGCGCACCTTTTTGATCTTTATATTGAGAAAGTTCATTCATATATTCATTTAATTCAATTTCACCATGAACATAGCGTTGGAATTTTTGAGTAAGAATAGTATCACCCCAAAGTAAGTCTGACTTATCTCCCTGCCCTAAATCTATTTTTTGAGGAAAATATTTCATAGATGAATCCCATTCAGCATGAGCCTTATAAGGGTTATTCCATTCCATAACTAAGCCACTATAACCAACTGTCGTGAAACTCCTTGAGCTACTTGCACTGAAAGCCATCTCATTGATTGTTGCAATCTTTGGTCTTAATCCGAGCATTTCCTCATAACATTTCATGCCTAACTCTTGATTTTTAAGATTAACTTCCCAGGGAACTAGCGGTTGTATTATTTGCGAGTAACCATTGCCTATGAACTCACAGTAACCTTTTTCAATTAAACTTCTCAACCTCTCAAGTTGTTGTGGCCTTAATTTTGCCAAATATTCTAAACTCAGTCCGGACATTTGGATGGCAACAGGGAAACCGTTTTCACCAAGTTTTAACAGTGGTTCCATACATTTGTCCAAGACAACTTCCCTATCCTCTGCTTTCAAAGCAGAGAACATCAAATTCATGTAGAAAATAATAAAGTAATTCATTCTACTGGCTCTACTTCAATAATTACGCTGGAAAGTGCTGATTCTGCAAGCTCAATTGCCAACTCAGGAGTCTCAGCTACTGTAATTATATAAAAAATGCGATTCATATAATTCATTATGTCTAGGACATCGCCTTTCTTTACTTGATTAAGTTGCATAATGTATTCTACACCTGGCTTTTGTGCTAATTCGTTTAATCCAGAAACATTTAAAACTTTACCCGCCTTATGTTTATAGTATCTATGAGCAACTGCTTTATTCCATTTGGGCTCTAATATTTTTCTAGGAACAGTTGAGCCAGTGGCCCACAAAATTAAAGCCTCTAAAACCATAGCACCTGAAGCAAGAGGTTGCATCTCAGCTGCAAACCCTGGAGACGTTCGAGAAGTTATTTCTAAAACTTTTATTCCCTCTTCTGTGAGAATCAAGTCGCCTTTGGATGGTCCCTCTTTTATTCCAAGAGCTCTAGTAGCTTCTGCAAAAACCTTCTTTGCTTCTTCTATATATTCTTCTGCGAAAGATGGAGGCATAGTGCCCCCATATTCAATAAATTCAGGATACGTTTCTTTAGGTGGATAAAAATGACGTTCAGCAATTCCTGTAACTATCATTTCTTCATCAAGTACAAAGCCTTCTATGCTTATTTCCGTCCCACTTTCAAAAGATTCAACAATAACTTCATCATCTGAACTGATTGAAATAGCCTCATGAAATGCCGACATAAATTCGTGCTCATCTTTTACTTGACGAACTCCTCGGGAGCCTGAGCTATCAGATGGCTTGATAACAAATGGAAAAGAGAGACTTGGTAGCTTTGCCTCCTTTAATCTTTCAAATTTTGGTATCGGCACATTACATTCATTTAATTTTGTTAATCTTACTCCTTTATGAGTTGTATTATGTGCGACTTTGTCGGGAATACTAATTAATCCAAAATAATCTGAGATTTTACTAACCTGAGGAGATACCTCTACACCACATGTGATTACCCCAGAAAATCTAATATTCATGGAAGCAAGCTTGGAAATGCACTCATCTGCATCTTTCACACTAGCTAAGACAAAATAATCACAAAGATAGCGAGCTTCTGCATTAGGATTAAAGTCTACTCCTACTACTTTGAAACCTAAATTCTTTGCCACCTGATAGGCTTTTACTTGTTGTGGACCAGCACCCAATATAATTAAAGGGTCAGGAGATGTAATTCTTTTATTCAAGAGTTGAAGTGCATTCCGCCGTTAAGATTGAGAGTAGTTCCTGTTAAATAAGCTGCCTCATCACTACACAAAAACTTTACAGTTGAGGCAACTTCTTGCGCTGTTCCTAATCTTCCTGATGGAATCTGTGATAAAAGATCTTTTGGAAGATGCCCTAATGTCTCTCTAGTCATTCTAGTGTCTATTATCCCGGGCGCAACTGAAGTTATTGATATATTATCCTTAGAATAAATTTTAGCTAGAGACTTTGTTAGATTAATAAGAGCTGCCTTTGATGCAGCATAATGAACTTGATGAATTCCCCCCCATTGTCCTCCAATCGAACTAATATTGACTATTCGTCCCCATTGATTTTCTTTCATATTTGGTATGAAGCTCTGACATAACTGAAATGGTGCTCTTAAGTTAGCAGATAAAACCGTATCCCAATCTTTATTTGATAATTCCATAAAATCTTTTTTTTGGGCAATTGCAGCGTTATTAATTAAAATATCGGGCCCAGATAAACTATTTATTTCATCACAAAAGTCAGAAACTTCCTTTTCATCTTCAAGATTTAAGTTGTATATTTCAGTTTTTGAACCTTTTTTCTCAGCTAATCTAGATGTTTCTTTTGCGCCATCAATATCTTTATTCCAAGTTAGTATGAGATGATTCAGAGAATTTGCTAGCTCTAATGCTATTGCTCTTCCAATTCCATTGCTGGTACCGGTGATTAATATTTTCTTCTGTTTCATTCTTTTATTGGTGATATATGCATTTTTGTATCTTCTCCTAACATAACCTCAACTAAGAAAGGAGCATCTGATTTTAGAGCTTCTGCGAGTATGGATTCAGTTTGCTTATTATCAGATAGTTTAAAGCTTTTTATTCCATAAGATTCTGCGATATGAACAAAGTCTGGTGTTGAATAGTCTCCAACTAAATTTGTTCCATAGTACCTTCCTTCAAGATTATCATTCTGGAAATCTTTGATACAGCCGTATGAAGAATTATTCATAACAAAAATAATGATTGGATAACCGTAATGTTTGATTGTTTGAAGTTCTTGAATGTTCATCTGAATTCCTCCGTCCCCAATAAAACAAATTATCTTATTTTTGCTAGTAGCTTCATAAGCACCTAAAGAACCACAAATTGAGTAACCCATTGGTGAGTGACCCCATGCAGTTATCAATCTCTGTGATTTTTTGATCTCAATAGCTTGCATGCACCAAACCAGATTTTGACCAGTGTCACAAACATATGTAGTATTCTCTGGTGCTTTTTTGCTTATTTCTTTGATAAAAGAATAGGGATTAATTTGACCATCCAACAAAACTAAATCGTCATAATATTTTTGTTCAGTAAAAAGTTGTTTAGACTTTGCAAGAAATGGCTTGAAGTTTAATTCTTTATTTTCTATTTCAGGCATTACCATTTTTAGAAAAAAACTAGCATCCCAATCAAATGAGAGATTTGCAGGCACATGAGCATCAAGCTCTTTTGGGTCTATATCAATATGAACTATTTTCGCATTAAGGCCAAATTTATCTGGTTGAGATCTTACTTGTCTCCAAGATAATCTACTTCCTATAGCTATTATTAAATCAGCTTCATCAAGAATTTTATTCGATCCATGCCCGCCCATCATTCCTATCATTCCGCAATATGAACTGTGAGCGTATGAAAAAGTATCTTTACCGCCATAGGAATTAACTAATGGAAGAGATAACTTTTCAACAAATTGTTCAAGCATATCTACTGCTCCCGAAGATCTAACACCAGCGCCTGATATAACCACTGGTTTTTTTGCCTCCTCGAGCAATGAAATAAATTGATCAACCTTCTTAAGTTTTTGAGACGAATAATCCCAAACTGAATCAGGTTTATTGAAACTTCTTTGTTCAGACATATCTATTTCTTCCCATTGCATATCCATTGGTAAATCAATCAGGACAGGACCGGGTCTTCCGTCGCGTGCAAGGAAAATTGCCTTTTCAATTTCATAAACTAAATCACGTGAATCTTTAATAGTGACAGCGTATTTTGTTATTGATTTAACAATTGATACGATATCGGTCTCTTGAAAACCAAGTTGTCTTTGACTTTTGTCAGATAGTTCCCAAGTCCTAACTTGGCCAGTCAAATAAATAACTGGGATTGAATCATACCAACTGCAAGCTAGCCCCGTAAGAATATTTGTTGCCCCCGGACCACTAGTTACCATTACTGATCCCATATTGTCTGACAGTCGAGAATAAGCATCAGCTGCAATTGAGGCCGCCTGCTCATGAAGAACAGTTAAAGCTTTGAAATCTTTTTTATGCTTAGCTCTTTGAAATGAAGAGTCAATAATGTGAGCTATTGCTCCACCCTGGAGAACCCATCCTTTATCAACTCCATTCTTGACTAATAAGTCAATAATTATATCGCTAGCTTTCATTGTCTTAACATTTTAGAAATAAATTATAATTCATTTATATTTAC
>MDTG01171695.1_pt1 | contig 19634 bp, 9 predicted proteins | sample 811421 | NCBI WGS metagenome assembly MDTG01 (sample SAMN05326645, study PRJNA326480) | marine metagenome | isolation source: seawater | place: Pacific Ocean: South East | collected 2011
CGATGACTGGTGAGGTGAAAAGTTGATATAGCAATCTCAACTCAGGATGTTTTGCTAGTCATTAACATGTTATCTACCAACCTGCTGATTCGTAATCAGGCCATCGATTACTAATTTTTTGTGCCCGGAATATTGTTGATACGTCAAGCTAATATGATGGAGTGGTTCTAATTTTTTGCATAATGCTTTATTGATTAAGTCGATACTGTTAGTATTTGGTCTGGATATCTGAAAATCGAGCGGCTTATTGTATATGATGAGCAGTTGCTTGATAGTTAACTGATGGTATTGTATGAAAAAACTAGGTGTTGTTGGCGTTTGTATCGGTGGAGTCGAAGAGTTTTATCCCCATATTGTCAGGAAAATGATAGTTGACACGGGTGATAGCCCACAGTTCATCGTGAATCAACTAGAATTTTCCCAGGTCAATCATGCTTTTGATGAGTTCGCTAAGGGGCGGAGTGATAATCTCATCTCTTTAATTCTGAGCGCTGTTGAACTATTAGTCTCTGCTAATGTGGACTATGTTTTAATTCCAAATAATGCTGCACACGTTGTGATTGATGAAGTTAAAGAAAAATCGCCGATTAAAGTCTTAACGATGTTTGAGGCTGTTGAAGCACATTGTCGGGCTAATCACTATAGTCGCGTGTTAACACTAGGCTCCAAATGGGTTATGGAGCCTGGCAGCTTCCAGATGGCTTTAAAAAATTCAGGTTTACATACAGTCAATATGAATGACAGCGACATTATCCTTATCCATGATGCAATTATGGAGGCTATGCAACATGGCTCGATTCCTCATGATATCGGTAAAGCAATCATTGAGCTCGCACTAGCTGAGCATCAGAGTGAACCCTATGATGCTATTGTCATGGCATGTTCTGATATTGTTAAGTTATTCAAAAATAATGACGTAAGTATTCCCACCATAAATACAATGAAAGTATACGCCGACTACGTTTCGTCATTGATGGTTTAATGAAGCCAACCCCCTGATTCGTAATCAGACCACTTACCTGTAGGGCGACAATGCTTTATAGTTCATGACCAACCAATCAGCACTATATTCAGCCTAAGGATTGAACAATGTTACCAAATGAGAGCCAGTTATCATCATGTCTTAGTGAGGTGCAGAATTTTTTACTTTCCCCACGTTCAGCAGAGGAGCGTTTGCAAACATCTCCACTGTCATTCTGGCAAAGCTTCAAGCATCTCTCTAAGATATCTTTTCCCCGTGTCCTGTCATATACGTTTAGCTTGCAGGTATTTATCGATAACTTATTGATGGTATTGATGAGTAATAGCGAGCAAGAAACTGCGTCTATAGCATTAATATCAGTTTATCTGAATTCTTGTATGATGCTAGGCGTTGCTCCGCTATATTCAATTAGCATTGAGGTCAGTAAATTATTAGGCGCGATTGATGCAGAAAAACAAGGCGATAATAACCAGCAGATAATCGATGAAAAACAAAAAGGGATTATCTCTGCGTTTTGTAATGGACTACTCATGAGCAGTTTTATTTCACTGCCGTTAATTCCTGCGTTCTATTGGTCAGGTTCAGTTTTAACTAATATTTTTAGACAGGATGAAATAGCCGCAAGTCATGCCCAATCATTTTTACGACCTTATGCGTTAGGTGTATTGCCAATGCTGTTTCGAATTTGTTGCCAGCAAGTCTTGTTCAGCTTTCATTATGAAAGACCGACGATGGTAATGGGTATTGTTACGCTATTGCTTGGTGTCGGAATTAGTGCTCTTCTTGGATTTGGGCTACCAGGAATTCAATCACAAGGCTTTTTAGGAGTTTCAGCCGGTAGCATTGTTGAGTCATACTTGACAGCTATTTTTCTTGGGCTCAGCTTAGTATTACTGCCTGAGCTACGAAATATAAACTTTCTACGCATGTTTAACAGTATTGAGGGACGTTGGAGGCAGCTGGGGATGCAGTCGTGGCTAGGAACTACGTTTTTGCTAGGAATGGTATCTGAAGCTGCGTTACCGGTTGTTACTAGTGCTACCGCCGGTGTAATTGGTGTCAATGCTCAAGCAGCGTGGACTTTTGTCATGCAGTTAAATTATTTTTTTGTTGTTCCTACATTTGCATTTAGTCATCAATGCTATCAAGAAGTTAGTCGGCATATAGGCGCTGAATCTTATGAAAATGCTAATCGTTTAGCTAAGTATGGCGTTGCAACGACGCTAATCTATTTGGCACCATTTGCAATCATAATGAGCTTATTACCATGGGTGTTTGATTTCGGTGAGACTGATACCCATCAACTACTATTAGTCTTACTACCATTAATGTCTGTTGGCTTAATGATTGAAAGCGTTCGATATAATATTCTGCAGCAACTCAAACCGTTGGGAAATCAACTCTGCTCTAGTCTGACATCATCAATGTGTTTAGTCATAGGGATGCTAGCCTCTGTAGTTTTTGGTGTGTTGCTAGACTATGGAATATATAGCGTTGCATTTAGTTACACTGCTTGTATTCTTTTGGCAACGATTCTTTTATTTCCTGATTGGCAACAGCGAATAAGGCCTGAGAAGTTGGAAATTATGCAAAACCAAACGGGTAGCTCACAAGGGTGCTGGCCGTGTGGGCAGGAGACTTCTGATATAGAGAGGGAAGGCTTGACTGGTGTTGTTCAAGAAAATGCGGACTATGGCACAGGAAGCTCACAGCGGGCAACAGTGTCAGCTGTAACGCCTTTTTGGCAATCAATGAGTAATACAGGTGAATGGTTGGCAGATGTCTTGAGCTGCTGTAATTCGCCAAGTTATTTTGAAAGTCCACGTCAGGGCAGGTAACTTGTTGATTTGCCTGAAAATATAATTCTGTATATTTTTTATTTTAATAATCGGTCGGAAAACGCTAGAAATTTGTTTTTTAATTTGGTAGTATTTGCACAGACTTGAGCAATTAACTGTCTTTGATGACAGCTAAGCTCATGATTTTAGCACTATTTAGATTAGGAACAGACTAAGGAAATAGGAAATGAAGATGGATGACATGAATTACGGCCTGTGCACCACACCAACGCATAGCTTAGAAGGATTTGTTGAGGATTGGGTTAATACCTACAAAAAACAGCTGCAGAAAATTAGGCTATTTCAGCCTTTGCATCCTAGCACTCTTTCAAAACAACAAAAGACATACTTTGTAAAAGCCTTCTATCACATTCGAGGGCATTTTCATGATTTCTTATGGTTCATGGGAAACCATGCGCCGAGCAAAGAGATGAAATCAATTGTATTAAACAATATCGCCGAAGAGTTTGGCGGGCACTGTTATTCACATGAGCAACTCTATGCAGTTTTTGCGAGTAAACTTGATGTTGATATCGTAGAAGAAATTATTAATTGCGATACTTATGAGCCCTATATTCTTGAATTCAATAAAGGGCATCTTCGTTGGCTAAACTCGCATAATTGGCCAGGTTGTCTTTCAGCATTTGCAGCCTATGAATGTTTAGACAATATTGATTACCCTTACTTAACGGCTTTTGCTCGAAATATGGGGGTACCTGAAGAAGGGCTACCATTCTTTCGGGTACATGAGAAGGTTCAGCATTATCAGTCAATGACGTCTATATTAAATGAAATATGGGATACGCATTCAGATGATGTGATGGAAGGGTTTCATTTTATCGGCGCTCACCAATTGAGCATGTGGAGTAACTTATCATCTCAACTTTTTGATATGGAATAACGCGGAGACACAATTGTGAAGGATTATCTTAAGGACATTGCAAAGGACTCGGGCAGACAGATGCTAGCCTTTGGTATCGTTTTATTTATTAACTATCCTCTTTATTACTTGATTTGGTCGAAGACGACGCCAACGGGTTATGAAAATTTATCACTTCGCCTTTTTGCTAGTGCGCTGTGTTTGCCATTGATTTTCAACGCCCTATGGCCAAAAGATAAAAAGCACTGGTTAGTAGTTTACTGGTGGTTCACGGCCTGTGTGTGTTTACCGTTCTTTTTTACTTTCATGTCACTAGCAAATCAGGGAAGCACATTATGGCTAATGAACTCCGTTTCAGCCGTATTCTTTTTGTTGCTATTGTTTGACGTATTGGCTGCCATTTCAATAATGGCTGTTGGGGTTTTTGCTGGTTTAGTTGCCTATTTCGAGATATTTCCGGCTGTCTTTTCATATCACCCTGGGTTTTTAACGGTTGAATCAATCGTTGCAACCTTCTTGGCTGCTATTGTGATTGGTAGTATCTTCTCTAAGAATAAACAGGTCATTGAAGGGATTAAGCGTCGCACTATTATTGCTGAAAAAAGCAGCCAAGCAAAAAGTGAATTTTTAGCGAATATGAGTCATGATATTAGAACTCCTTTGTCAGGTATTTTCACGACAGCTGAAGCAATGCGCAGCTCACCTGATTTGATGACACCGCAAAATATTGAATTAATCTGTCAGTCAAGCCATCAATTACTGACAATGCTTAATCAGGTCATGGACTTCGTCAATATGGATGATCCTACCCATCTAGGCGTTGAGGAGGCTTTTTCACCAACAACTGTGATTGAAGATCTGGTGACATTATTTAAACCAGCAGCATTTAATCGTAACTTAGTGCTCGAGAGCGATATTTCGAGACAAGTACCAGAGTTTCTGATCGGTTATGGTGAAGCAATTCACCGGACGATATTGAATCTCATAAGTAATGCCATGAAATTTACTAATGAGGGTGGGGTAACTATTTCAGTCGATTTTGACTACAGAACTAAAAGCCACGGTGATCTGGTTGTAAGAGTCAAAGATACAGGACGAGGGATCCCTGCCGATGCCTTAGAAAAAATCTTTCAACGTTTTGAGCGGGTATTACCTACCTATAAAGACAGCAAACTAGGTACAGGCTTAGGTTTAGCAATTGTGCAACGATATATTGACGAGCTTGGAGGGCATGTTAGTTGTCAGAGTGTCGTTGGCAAAGGTTCAACATTTACCTGTGTGTTCCCTTTATCCATCCCTGATGAAGTAGCAGGAAAAATACCACACTATCTTGTCACGGCAGACAAGCTACATTTAGAAGAACCTGTTCCTGCATCAGATGCTGATGAACCAGCAGAAGAGCAGGAGCAAACGTCTGAAAAGATATTAGTTGTTGAGGATAATCCAACTGCAGCTAGGGCCGCATGTATGCTGTTGAAAGGCATAGGTTTTGAGACGGATCATGCGTCTGATGGTAAAACTGCAGTTGAACTAGCGGTATCGAATAACTATTCGATGATTTTTATGGACATTGGTCTACCGGATATTAGTGGGTTTGAGGCTTCGAAGAAGATACGTGATACCGGAGCAACCATGCCGATAGTTGCATTAACCGGGCACGCAAGTTTAGATGAAGCAGAAAGTACCCAAGCAGGTCTAAGTGGATTAATTGTGAAGCCACTATCGGTTCAGGAAGCTAGGGATTCCCTAGCTCACTACCTTGGGTATGATGTATCTGAAAGTGAAACGTCCGATAGTGAAGAATCTTCATCTGGGCTTATCGACTTTGAGCAAGTTACCGAAGCGGTATCAGGTAATGAAACGGTTGCCAGGGAGCTCTTGGAGCTCTTTTATGAGGAGATCCCAACCAATAAGTCCGCTATTGGTAAGTTTCTCGCTACTGGCGATCGCGAGGGGTTAGCCAAGGAGATACATCGTATCAAAGGTGGGGCTTCCTATTGCGGTATACCGGCCATACATGAGCTTCTGACGGATATCTATACACGTCTAAGAGATCTTGTTGAATTAGATGAGATGAAGCCACTTTTCGAGTCCTTATTTGTTGAGTTAGACCGTTATGTCGAGGACTACAAACAACGATTTTTAAAATCATAGCCAAAAACCCACTGCGGGAGATTTGCGGGGATTAGCTGAACGCTGAGGTACACTGAGGAACATGTTTTATGCGATCGCCCTCAAAAAAAACGTTAAAAATCAATGAGCCATAAGTCCCTGTGATGATTTGTAATCAGCCGGTCGTAGGTTCGACTCCTATCGCCAGCTCCAAAAAACCTTTTAAAATCATAAGATTACAGCAACAAAAATTTTTCTTATATATTGTGCCTGTCTAATAAGAGCCAAATTGCCTAATAAAACAGGGTCTTTCCCGCTTGAGGGGGCACCATCACTAACAATAACCCTACGCACGTTGTGCTTCGGATCACGCGCGCAGCACCCTAACACGGGTCCTATAATTTTCAAAATTGCTAAATCCATATGCTCATCGCTGGATCAATTTCATCTTTCGATGGAAACCATGAAATCGTTTTTACTTCCGACAAGCCTGCTGTTTATGCTATATTTAATTTTTTTAAGATGTGTGTTTTACGTATGAAGTCATTAATGTCAGTTGTTATCGATCATCGCGAAGCTTCGACAGAGGTTGCAAGTTTACTATCTAGTCAAGATGACGTTGAGGTGGTCTACGATAATTTGCAAACGGGAGACTATATGATTGATAACCGAATCTTGATTGAGCGAAAGACACTGAATGATCTCGCTACGTCGATTTCAGATGGTCGATTATTTTCGCAAGCGCAGCGACTATCACGCTATGTTAAGTGGAAGGCAATTATCCTTGAAGGAAAACGTATTCGATACGCAATATTGCGGGAGTCATTACAAGGAGCATTAATTACTGTAACAATGAAATTCGGCGTTCCAGTGCTATGGGCTAAAGATCCTAGTGAGACAATTAAGCTAATGCAATTTATGAGAAATCAACTTCATAATGACGCAGTGCCAATCAAAAAAAGATATGGAAGAAAACCCAAAAAATATAACAACCAAGCGTTGTATGTTCTACAAGGTTTACCAGGAATTGGTCCTGAACGAGCTAAACAATTATTACTTTATTTTGGTTCATTGCGAGAGGTGGTAAATGCAGGCATTGATGATCTGCAAAAGATATCGGGGGTTGGGAAAAATACCGCAGAGAAAATACAAAAAGCTTTCCGTGAACGCTACGTGAAAAAATATTCCTGAAATGTCTGCAACGATAGTTGCGACAGGTGTGGCCAATTAATTTCGCGCCGTACACATGCGGCGCCCATCTGTTTTTATTAGTAAACATAACGTTTCGCTCTGACAATAATGGTAGATCAGCCGCAAGCGTTTTAACATAAAGTTTTTTGCGCGACAAAAAACTGATGACACCGAAAAAATATCAAAAAAAATAATTTTTTTTATTCTATTATTATCAATCAGTTACGTTATTTGAAGCAAAAAATAAGGCTTTTTTAGCAAAAACACCTCAAAGTCTTGTTGTTTTTTAAGTCTAAGTCGGTATAATCCTGATCAGTCTTACAGACGAAACGCTCGTGCAGAGTTTGTTGCTCGAGCAGGATAATGATGAAACCGGCAGGGTGGTCAACTCTTTCCCGAACAGTGAGTACTCTTCAATGAGTTAGCATTACTGCCAGAACACGGATAACGGAGAATAAGTTACCATGTATAGTTCAGATACTGACTCACCTATAGCAACCCCTGAGCATTTTACAGCGCATGACGTTAATGAATTGCTTGAACAAAAGTTTAATTTTTCAGCCGACTATTGGCGTGGGAGGCTAGGCCAACTACTGGCTGACGCAATTGACAGACAGGATTTTGCTCTTATAAAAGCGTTAACATTTGTTAGTCCGGATAAGCAGCCACGAAATTATGATTTATTTTCTAAATTTTTACAGTATAAGTTAGAAGAGACGACTATCCATGCACAAATTCATTTTGTACAGGCACAGATTGATTATATTGATGAAGTTCTAAAAAGCTCATTGCCGAGTAATGCATTTGACTATAGGGCTGAAGACACAGCTAGTTATACGTGCATGCAATTCTCAAATGAAGAGCTCAGACCTTGTGCATTGTTTATTAAATCAAAATTTGATGCTGGTGATGGCCCATCAACTGAAGGCGTCTCAGATATAACCTTGCTAAGAGAGCTGTTGCCGAAAAATGTATCACATGCATATATTATCGACCAGGATAATTTATACTATTTTCAATTTGAACGTTCGAGCGCTAAAAAAATCAATATATCGCGGGGAATACATCGTGAGCTTTGTGTTAAGTTTCAGTTAGCGCACTTACCAACGAATCCTGGGCAATTGATTTCTAAAGAATTAACAGCTGAGGACTTGTCATTTATTACGGAAGTTACTCATCATCAAGTTGTTTTGCCGCTATCTGACTCTATGAGTTTTGTGAAGATTCTTAATGAGCACCTTAGCGCTTACCCAAGTTCACCGGTGCTTCGTTCGTTAACTCTATTTGGGTTGAGGTGTGCAATCAATAGCTTTCGTCAAGACATTTTGGCATTCGAGCGAGGGGTCTATTTCTGGGAAGGAAGGCCAGTTAATGTTAAAGAAAAAGATCCACATACTAAGCGTTTTTTGCGATACTTTGAAACCAAAATTTTATTGGAAGGGCTACAACCACTTATATCAAGTGCATTTTTATTAGAGGATTCTCCTTTACGTCGTACTACTGTGGCTACGGATGAGGGCGAAATGACAGTAAGGTCTATTCCTCGGATTACTTCGATTAATGATCTCCAGTTGAAGCGTCGTGAATTGGCGACTAGGCTGCAAACATTAAAGACACATTTGGGTTGTATTGTTGATTTGACTACATCTGCAAATGGTGAAATGAATGAAGTGCTCGATGTGACTTCTTTTCAACATGCGAGTGCTCAGAAATTACAGGAAGTCTTTTTAATTGATTTTTTTACTCAGCAAAAAGTCTTAGCTGCACAGCCAGCTGTTGAGTTAACCGGTGAGCTTGAAGGCAGGTTTCAGGAGCTATTGGCAGCAGTTCTTGATGAGCCATTTGATTGGAATGCACCTGTTTGCCAAGGCGTAACCCCCTTGCAATGGGCGGTTATAAGTGGGCAGCTTGATATTGCTATTCAGCTGGCTCACCAAGATGGGGTTGATATTTCAGCCTTAGGCAGTGGAGGTGAGAATATTTTGACGTTACGTTCGCCTTTAGGTGATACATTGTATGATTACTTACGACGTATAGTTGGCTCAGAAGATGAGTTCGAGATTGAAAAATCATTTAATAAAGTTTCTTTGAGTCGCTTGATGCAAACCTTGGCTGCTCATAGTATTGACACAATTTTGACTGGAATGCTCTTTAACACGCATGGTGAAGAATGGTACGAGAACGTTCGGCTGCTAATGAATCAGCAGGATATGGCTGCAAATCCTCGCCCAGACGTACAGGCGCATATTGAACTCAAGAAGAAACATGATTTGCTACACATACGTAAACTTGTTTACTCGGTATTGGTTAATCTCATAAAAGAACAACGTCTCAAATTTAGGGCCATTCAAAAACAATATTCACCTAACGACAAGATTAAGCCAGATGGCGTGCCTAGTCCTAGTTTACGAGTCATCCAGAAGACTCTTGTGGCTATAGCTGAGGAATCCTTTGAGAGAATACAGCGAAAACTTTACCCTGCAACATCTAATACTATGTATGAACATCATGAAATATGGCTTTATGATGATTTGTACAATCTTAATGATGCTGAGCAGCGAGACGCTTTTTTCCGAGGGCTTCGGCGTATGCTTGTTTCCTTGCAGGTGAGTAATGCCCTGCCTCGACTAGATGCGCTGCCTAAAAACACAACATTGTGGGATTGGGATATGCTGCTGAAAGATAAACTCAGTCAGCTTGAAAGCGAGCTCGAAGTAATCACCACAGAGATGGCTGAAACAGGGGCTAGCCTTCAAGAGGCAGAGGACTCATTGAAGAGGTCACTGGGCGATGATGTTGATGACTCATCAATACCTTCTGTACGTGAAACCGCTATGTGGCTCACAGAAAAACGTCTATTTGCTGAATTTTTAAGTGAGAAGCGAGAGCATGGTTTACCAGATTTTCCAGGGCTACATTTGACGTATGAGCAAAAGCTTGCGGTTTATACTCATTGGCGCTATGACATCAATCGACAAAATGATGCTGGCGAAACCTTGTTACATCTTGTGATGCGTTACCAACACCCTGGCGCGAACTACCATGAAAAGGAGGCTAAACGTCGTGAACTGGTTCGATTCCTGGTTACTGGACATCGAAATTGTGATTTTAGGTTAGGTGTTGAAATTGCTCCTAATAAACCGATGATTAATGCACTGATGCTAACCGCGACAAGCGCTGCGACTTACGAAGAAGCAAAAATGGCCGAAAGGGCAGAAAGACAGGGAGGTTTTGTTGGCGCTGTAGGTTTACTGCAAGATTCTTACGCGAAAACCCGCATTACAATGACTGCTGATGAAGCTTCAGCAAATCCTACAGCAATAGATGGAGAAGAAGATAATCTTGTGATGGCTGAAGAGGCCGCCCCGTCAGAAGCGTCTATGACCACCTCCGAACCACAAGAGTTTGGCAGAACATTGTTGCACTATCTTCATGAATGTGGCGAGATTGATTTGATGATGAATATCATCCTGAAATGCCCCCATTTTAATAAGACAAGCGCGCCGCCATTAGGACAGCCTATTTTAACGGTTACCAACCTAGATGGCACGCCATTACTAAATCAATTTATTATGCAAGACAATGCGCGATATGTGAGAACTTTGCTTGCTTGCCAGGTTCCGGTCAATGATATGGTTAATGAGCAATGTGATTATTATCTCATGACCAGATTTCCAACAGCTTCTGAACTTGAAACCTTAAGACAGGATAGTGAAAGTAACTTTATCTATATTCAAATCGATACTACAGTCTATTTTCAGCGCTGGGATGGAGAAAGACAAAAAGTTATCAACCTTGATAAAAGACAGGCTTGGCAAGTAAGGAAAGTTATTGAGTCTGTATCCGGCACTATACCAGATGATTCAGGTATTATTTGGCCAGATATTTTGTCTCACTTCAAGCTAGAGCGATTTCGCAAAATTATCGGCCATCCTGTTAGCGATGCTAGTTGTGTTTCTGTATGGTCGGCTATTAAAACACTTCCAAGTGCAGAGCGGATGTTATATTACATCCAGTTGGTACGTGCTGCACTATTTGGAAAGTCACCAGTTATATGGGCTCCTGTTCGGAAAGAGAGTTGTAGCACTTTGGCAAGCTACTCTGATGAATGTCGCACAGAATATGAGTGGACAGAAAATCTAAGCCAAACAAAATTAATCGGTGCTTTATACAGGTTTTTACTTGGGGAGAAAAAACTCGCCAGCATTGATGATGCAAGAGGTGAGTTACGTGAGCTGGTTGTTTGCTTGATTAAAGCCCATGAAGAACAAATGGATTTCCATTTGATTTGGGAAATGGAGCACTGGACAGAGCGTGAAGAACATATTTGTACAAAACTTGCTGAGGCTCGTGCAGAAGGGAAAGAAATTGTGAAAAGAGCGGCACGAGAGCTGGGTTTTGCTCAAAATGAGCATGGCAGAATGGATACAAAGATGACACATGAGTATATTGAGAAACTGATTAATGAAGAAAGAAGAGATGCTGCTTTTATAGAGGCTCGGCGTCGTGGAGATGAAGAACACTATCGGGATGAAGAGCGTCGCAGAGGAGATGATCACGGACGTGGAGGCAGAAGAGATGATTCTGAATATGGAAGCGGGAGTGAACAGCATGGCCATCGAGGTGGAGCTGCACCCCACGATAGTCCCACGGATACGCAACCAGTTGTCGGTAGTATAAAATTTCAGCTTGCGGAAGAACGAAAAGCTAGGCAAAAAGATCGCGCTGAGAGAGATATACTACTCAAGAGGATTCAGGAGCTTGAGGGTACACAGATAGGCGGTGTAGACGGCGTACATGTTAGCTCAAACCCTGAGGCTGGTGGTGATAAAGTGGACACTGAGAACGCTTTCGAGCTAGATAGTGCTCAGAGCACTCATAAAGAGCAAGAGGGGAAAAACTCTAGGTTTTTCAAAAGATAGAGTGTTTACCATAAAACTGCCCTATTAGCTCATAAAATGTTAACCTTAGCGGTGTTACAGTGAGCCATCATCCTGTAACCGTCCATCAGTTGGGGTATTCGCGATGGGAGAGACCGTCAATCGCCGCGTAATAGACGCGGAGGCCGCTCAAGCCTACCAAAAAAAAATTGGTCAGGCGCTATTATCGCTGACATCAGGTAAGGCTGAAAGCCCTAGCCAAGGTGACATTGATATATTGAAAAGACTGCCGACCGATCACCCGGGACCGTCTGATATTAATTTATCAGATGTTGATACTGACCTTTCTGAGAGCGTATCAGATACCTCTACCAGCAGCTCTGAATTTTCAGACAGTTCCTCTGAAACGTCAGATATAGGTGATGATACTACTGAATCTGTGCTAAATGACCCTGAGGCAGAAAAAGCGAGGTTACTTGAAAAAGTTGTATGTCCAATATTAGAACAGTATGATGCCGCTCAAGGCTGGAGGCGATGGTGGTTAAGTTGGCGCCACCCCATCAAGCATTATCGCCGTTTGGCAATAGAGCATTATAGTACGAAGGAGCTGGAACTATTCATTTACCAGCCAGAGGGCTTTACTGTTGGTACTCCACGACAATCCTGGTTGTCGACGCAGTTAAGCCAAGAAAGCTCGTCACGATATCATCAAATGAGAGAGCTCATAGATGAGTGGATTACGTTTAGTGATGAAGAGCCAGAATTTCTTGTTAGAGCGCGGCAAGAAAGGCAAATGGTAAGGCGTAGGACTACTGCTCAACAGTGGCTAGCGGCTAACGTCAGTAGCCAGATTGAGGCTTGGACGAAGAGGCACGAATCAAGCCTAGGCCGTCGCTTGAATATGTCATTGGGTACTATTGATGGATGGTCGATTCACAAATCAGAAAATGGTAAGCCCCCGTTACGCGAATATCTATCACAATATGTGATAGATAGAGAGAAGAAAGGGAAGGGGCTTGGTCATTTCTTTGGTTGGCTAATAGGCCGTTTTTGGAATGATTGTGAAACAAAATTACAATTAGTAGCTTTTCATGATAGTCAAGTTGTAAAGAAGACAGGGCTATTTGATAAAAACACGCTAAGTATGCCACGGGGATGTAAAGCTGCAGTACAACAATTACAACAGACTGTGAGTATGCTAGGAGGACATTCAAAAATGTTTACGGAAGGGTTTGAGCAGATTGCACAAGCAGCGGTTAAGATAGCGGCAAATTTCCAGAAAAGAAAAGACTCTGTAACTGGTGGTGCTATTGAAAGGGCAGAATTCACGTCCACTGAAGAGGACGATTCGACTGAGTTGGATGCTGCGTTAATTGACGAACGGATAGCGCTCTTACATGAAGATGAACTAGTCTGTTTCAAAAAAAATATCAATCATGTTCTAGTGGGGACTCATAAACCAGAATGGGTTGAAAAGCAGCTTGTTGCAAAAAGAAAAGCATCTTTAGCCGATATTGAAGATATACAAAAAAAATATTTAAACAAACTTGTAGAACCTCTTAAAGGCCAAGAACGAGAGAGAATTAAGCAATTATTTGACAGTCATAATGCGAAAATTAAAGTATATAAACGATTTGCGCAAGCAGTTTTTCAGTTGCAAAAATACTATGAATTTGAGCTAAGTGCATTGACAGGCTCGTCGCCACCCGAAAATGAAACATTTTCTAGTGTAGTAAAGGGGCAGAAACCGGTGCATGTGGCACAGGAAGAACTAATAAAAAATTTCGACAAGTTGGAAAGCGATTTTATTGAAGAGATTAGTGCTATCACTCTACAGCATCCAAGTTGTGTTCTAGTCAAAAAAGAGTGTCAGGCAGCGTTCAGTGTTCGGCAAGAGCGCGTAAGAGAGATTTTATTGTGCGTGCCGCCTCGACCTGGAGAGAAGGCGGCAGCCATGAATGATACAGATAATTTACGACTTATTCCGGATGAGATTAGATTTCCCCCTGCTAATAGTTTATTGCTGGTTAGAGCTGATAGTCACCTTAATGCACACCATTATGCGACACAGCTATCGCCAGAGAGTACAGTGTTTCAACTTGCTTTTAGACAGGCAACGGATGGTGCTAATGATTTTGAAGTTAATCTGGCATTAAAGACAGAAATTATTAGGCAAGAGACTATGAGACTTCTGTCAGCTCATCAGAAAAATAGAGACACTCAGCTCACCTATTATCCTATTGATAATAATGAGCTTGATGATTTTGTCAGACTTGTTCAAGCATCTAAAGATGAGCTTTATAAACATTATGTTGCTCTAATCGATCGGCAAAATATTTATTGTAAAGAAGAAGATTTTGATAAATCAGCAACTGATCGGGTTAAAGCATTATTTCAGCGAAGTTGGCTAGATAACCATGACCAATGGATGCTATATGTGCGCTTAGTTATGCAGACAGCTGAGAAAGGCTTGAGCGAATTAAAAGAACTAGAAAATGCAGTCAAGAGAGGTGACGTTTCTCTGGCTGAGTTTGAATCATGTGAGCAGAAATATCAGCAGCAGCTGGGATGCTTACAAACACGATACGCCGAGTTACCGCTGTGTGAGCAGATAGGAGTAGGCCAGTACTTAACGTTTATTCTTGAGCGCTGTATTAAGAATTTTCAGGCCGAGCTGATATTTTGCAAAGAAAGATTGCAAAAGCAGTATCGGGATACCTCTGCTAACATGTTTGAGTTACCGAACAATCCCCAAGAGCAGCTCGAAAATTTATTAGAATATATACGTTACTATAGCAATTTTTTCTATCGTGATAATAATTGTAAACAGGCCATGGAATATTATTTGCGTATGGCTATGGCTTTAATTAAAGCTATGTCAGGTACCCGTATAGATGATAGAGAGAGGTTCGAGTCTGCTAAATTGAAACTCAATTCGTATCAAGCAGTTTTTAATGCAGTTGATGCAGCATTAGTATGGCACAATAACGCAGTTAAAGAGCTGCGCCAGCACCAAACACTGACAGATGACGCTAGCATAGAGCAGAAGCAACGATATCTAGACTCATTACAGAACCTTAAAAATGTTGATAATTTTTCCCTTAACGTCCTTTTCTTATTAGTAAAAGAAGGACGTATGGGAAGTGGATTAGAGCTTGAATTTAATCGACTCTGGATTTCTGTACAGGCATTTTTTAAGCAAGCTGAATCGTTGTTTGAAAATGCTAAGGCAAGAGGTCAAGTTGCTAATAGCGAGCGAACACTAATACCTATAGCTCAATCGCAAATATCTCCACAGGAACTAGTATTTAGAGCAATTGATTCATTTTATAGAGAACTGAAACCACTAGCGGGTAAATTACTGCCAGGCGGAGAGGTGTACTTACCCAACGGAACAGGTATTGAGGCTAGACTTGGGTATGCTGCGGATACTATAGAAGACTACACTGCTTTCTCAGCATTTATACAAGAGTTTCGGTTAGCTATTTATCAACTTATGCGCAACCTTTACCGGCCAAACATGTCGATAGAAGCGTTGAATGATGCAATCCATGCACATCCTGTATTTAAGCGATGGTTACGTGTGCTCAAGAAAAATAAACGTGAGATTGCGCGAAAATATCATTCTGATAAGTATGATAAAGCAACAGTAGCAACATATAATCTAGTGAAACTTGAGCGAGAAATGCGGCAAGAGCTAAATGCAGCAATACGAAGCACTGAACAGCAACTGAAATCCAATGCAGATAAGCTGCATCGAGTTAGAGAAAAACTTAAGAATCCGCAAGCAATCAAATATATTGATGACCAGCTAGATGAGGCAAATTTCACAAAGGCGATACTAAAAGAAATTCGCGCATGGTACAAAATGTTTATGGAAGAAGTAAAAGTTAGTGTGCCACAACGATATCAAGAAATGAAGGAGTTAACCGGCGAGATAGAGTCATTCATGCACCAGAGTCTTGAAGCATGGTCACAGGAGCGTTTAGAGTTGCTGGGACAGTTGACGCAAGCAATCGCAGCGCGCGAGCAACTTGCAGAAGGTAGTGAGAGACAGAAGCAACGTGCTGACGCAGCAATTAATACTGCAAATATTCGCTTCAATCGTTCATTTAGTTATGATCTTATTTTTGTAAAAACAGTTGCATCGATGCCTGATAGTGGAGAAGCCTTTAAAAAGTTGCCAGGAGATTCAGATTGTGCTTATGTGTTTATAGCTGATTGGGGAGTTGCGTTTGTTAATAAGCTGACAAGATCTTGGGAAATCATTTCTAGTGCCAATGAGCATCATGATGATGACTATGTAGAAAAAAATATTAAAGCTATGAATGCTGTTATCAAGACACTAAGAATTTCTCTACCAGTCGCTGAAGAAGTTACTGATGAGGGATTGGAGCCAGTTAATGTTGGTTCTCTTGAGGACAGCGCCACACAGAAGGAATACTGCCTTTTAGAACCTAATATTACGACAAGTCGTCTTAATAAGCTCGAAAGCTGCTTGAACTACTCACCTAATGGTGTCAAGCAATCAAATTATATTTTGCAAGTCGTTGCTTTAATGACGGATAATATTTCTGATTTTGATAGCTACTGTGCAGTTCTTCGAGAACAGGCAGATCTTCGGCATCGGTTAAAAAAACGTGCGGGCCCTCGTTTGCTAGAACACTATACGCGTAATGATTTATCATTAGAGGGAAAACCAGTATGCGCCATTAAGTGGATGATTCTTAAGTTACAGGATGTTGCTGATTTTTGTCAACGAAGCGAAGATGAAATACTAGCATATTGTCATCGTTTGTATCCAGAACCACTAACGGTACAAGAAATGAAGATACAGAATGCTAAAGCAAGGAGGAGCTTAGAGAAATTGAGGAAAGAACGTGCGGCAGATCGAGCTGATATTATCAAGATGTTGAAAGATGTCGACAGGCGTATTGAAGAGCTATCCGCTGGCGATCTTGACAATGCTGAAGATAGAGAGCTATTAGATAAACTTCGCACCATTAAATCAGATTTTTCTCACTATCAAGTTAGAGAGGTTGGTTTAGTTAGCCAAGAAGCTCTTGAGACTCAGATTTTCCACGCAGATCATGAGCAGATACCGGAAAAGGGTGTTGATGAACAAGAGGGATTTGCTGAAATGTTGAGAGAAAATGACGAGCGCATATACGAAGTATTATCAGGTAATTATGATTACTCTACAACAAAAAGGCTACTTACCCAGTTCCATGCTTTTAGACTTAAATACTCTCGTTATGCTGGGGATTTTTACGGTAATGCGCCTGTAGGAAGCGTTCAAGCTGACGAAAGAGCTCAAATTGAAGCACAACTTAGCGATAGTAAGCTTATTGAACAAAGTAGACGCATTAGTACATCACCTGCTCGAATTATGGCTCATCGACGAGCACGCTCAAATTCCTTAGCGAGTAGGGTTGAGACGTCTCCGACTTTAGATGAAAGGCCTAAAACCGAACATGAAAGACGGCATTCATTTTCGGGCGGAATAGTATAATTTTTTGGCCTGATGGTATTATTCACAGAATGTGGGTTTTTAATGTATTCTACTAAAATAAAAAAGCATAGCTATTAATAAAATGCTGACTGAATATAACCAAAAATTTTAATAATTATTAGGATTGACATATGGGAAAACTAACTAAATCGGATATAATAGCTGCAATTGCTAGAGTCAATAATAGTCCCGAGAAGGCCAAACCAAGCATAAGAAAATTTGTTGCGACAGTTAATAGTGAGCTTGAGTATTATGTTTCTGATGAAATGGAGCTTTCAATAGAAACTATCGGTCACATTCGTGAAATGGCTGAAAAAATAGCCCATGAGTTAGGCAGGCACTCTAAAAACACTTTGTCGCCACTCATAAGTATTTTACCTAGCTTTGAGCAATGGGTGTATTTGCCACAAGAAATACAATATCATATTACTGACATTATTTTATCGGAGGAACCTTTCCGGTTGTTTGAGTCTTCTATGTCTCTATCATTAGTTTCACGAAGATTTCACTCTTTAGTTGATTCGTTACTTATGACCCAGCGATTCCACGAGCTTGTGAGGGTATGCTTGCATGCTAAATTCCCTAGAATATTTACTGCGGAGTGGTATTACCGAAAAATACCCTTTACGACACAGCAGAATATTCAATTATTATCGCTTGTTAAGCGAGCGCAGCAGTATTATGGACAGGTAGAGCATGATATTTGTCTTGGTAAAGGAATACTTACACCAAAAAGACTTAGTTTTGAACGCGAAATTGAATTGAGGCATCATGAGCCTACATGCCCTAAATATGGCGAATCATTTTTTTTAGATTCAGATCCGAACATTCTACTCGGTATGATTTATCTATATTTAGCAGACTTTGAAGATACAATAAATGCACGAGTAAAAAGTACAGCGGGATACAATACGTTACTTCAAAAAGCTATTACGCATAGGCGCATGGATGTGGTTTTTTGGTTATTGGGAATGGGTGCAGACCCTAATTTAAAAGCCTCTACTAATTTGAGACTTGACTCGTTACAGGATACACCATTACTAACAGCAGTACTTGCCAAAGGGCAGGCTTATGATATAGCTCATTTATTAGTACAGGTGGGAGCTAAGCCAAACTTAGTATGTGCTTCAAATTGTTCCCCACTACACTATGCGGTAATTAAGACAGAGAGATGTTTAGAAACAGTAAATCTTCTAATAGAAAATGACGCAGATATTAATCTTCAGAATAAACATGGCTATACACCTTTGCACTTAGCAAATAGTGAGGCGATACCTCTATTAACCAATAGGGGTGCAGATGTAAATTGTCGAACCAATTGTGGAGATACTCCGATTTTATCAAAGATTTCTGAGCACCCAAGGGTGACTCTGGCAAGCACTGACGTTATGTCAAGAGAATATCAAGAAAGTTTGAATGAGTGGATATTGTGTATGCATTTACTCTTAATAGCGGGAGCTGAGTTACCGAAACAAAATATGCTTCATGAGTCGTATTGGTTATCTATTACAGAAATACAGGATAAAAATAAACAGCATACACAAGTGGCTAAGCAAGCAGCAAACGTTGCTACATTTTGGGCTGTTAAACGAGAGCTTAGAGCAATTAGTACAAAAAGTGACGGTCTAAGCCTTGAACAATTTCGTTGGGAAACAGAACAACCAGCGGTACAATATATCGCAAGACGAAATACACGTGCTAACTCGACTGTAAGTAGGCGTGCAGAGTATGAGACCGAGGTTATTCAGAGCAAGCGAAAATCTTGTTCATGGTGATGACCTTCACTTTAACATTGTGTTATTAGCAAATAATAATGCACACCATAGGCTTTGAGCGTATATGTTGGTTGTTCAATTAAAAGACCAGGCCAAAGTAATCTACCTCATGCAAATCGATGCTTAATATCATTCGAATATGCAGTAGCGAACTGTCTAACAAAACCCACCCAAGATCACCAAAGATCGCGATAATTCGGGGGTATTCAGAACAAGTACATTAGACAGCAAAACCGGGTTAATGTGTTGATTTTACGAGATTTTTTCATTTTTTGGCAGCTGATTTGTAATCAGCCGGTCGTAGGTTCGACTCCTATCGCCAGCTCCAGTTACTAAACACTATCGAGGTCGCCATCCCTGGCGCGAGATCTGATGTCCTAAATTAACAAACGGCCCGACCATCCAGGTCGGTCGCTCTGCGCGCTGCGTTTGTCCGCAGGACAAACGGTCACGCTTCGCCTATC
>MDTG01409131.1_pt1 | contig 19633 bp, 12 predicted proteins | sample 811421 | NCBI WGS metagenome assembly MDTG01 (sample SAMN05326645, study PRJNA326480) | marine metagenome | isolation source: seawater | place: Pacific Ocean: South East | collected 2011
CTAACCAACCAGCTGTATGAAGCATGAAATTCACTCCAGCTAAAGCGGAGGCTTGCAATGTGTTTGCAGACTCATAAGCGGCTTGAGCATCTGGAATTTTTGATGCGCAAAGTCCTCCACCACTTCGAAAAGGTACACCAAGTCGTCTTGCTAAAGCACCGGCAATAGTCATAACTTGGCTAGGTTCAGGCGTACCAAAAGTTGGTGCACCCGTTTGCATAGAGACCGCACTGGCAAAAGTTCCAAATATAACTGGTGCACCTGGCTTGACTAGCTGAATATAAGCCATACCTGCAAGCGCTTCAGCTAGTATTTGAGTAACCGTACCAACCACAGAAACAGGTGACATTGCACCAGCCAATATAAAAGGTGAAATCATTGTGGCTTGATTATTTTTTGCATAAATAGTGGCTGCACCGAGCATCGTTGCATCAAACGTTAATGGTGAATTAGCATTAATTAAACTCGTCAATACTGTATTTTCTTTTAAAAATTCAGCGCCGAATAAAATCTTGGCCATGGCTACTGTATCTGCAGCTCTATCTGGATGAGTTACAGAGCCCATAAATGGTTTGTCACTATATTTAATATGACTATATATCATATCAAAGTGACGCTTATTTACGGGAACATCAACTGGCTCACAGATGGTTCCCCCCGAGTGATGAAGATGTGGACTCATGTATGCTAATTTTACAAAATTTCTAAAATCATCAATAGTCGCATAACGTCGTCCATTATCTAAATCACGAACAAAAGGTGAGCCATAAGCTGGCACCAAAACTGTTCTTGGTCCTCCAATAATTACATTTCGCTTGGGATTTCTTGCATGCTGGATATATTCACTAGGTGCAGATGCTTGAATGATTCCACGACAGAGACCTCTTGGAAAACGGACGCGCTCACCATCAATATCAGCACCAGCGTCTCTAAATAAGGTCAGCGCTTCAGGAAAATCACGAAAATCTATACCAATCTCTTCAAGTAAAATTTCTGCATTATTTTCAATGAGAGCTAAGCCTTCCTCACTCAGAATTTCAAAATATGGAATATTGCGCTCTATAAATGGTGTAAAACCAATTGAACTAGATTGACGTGCCGCTACTTTTGAGCTTCTGCCACCACCCTTTCTTCGGCGTTTTCTTTCAGCCATGTTATACCTTTTTCGAGATTATTCAGTTCTTTTAGATAGAGCGCTATAATTGCAACCTATGTCCGTGATTTTCGGCTAGATTTAAAGTAATTGCTTATCTATTAACGACATACTTATGTGTATTAACGACATAATCATTAACTTAATCTTATGAAGATTTCACCAAGCATTAGTATGCTAAATGCCTTTACTTATATCACTATTGAAAACAATCTCCCCAACAATGTACAAATAAATTATAAGCACTAATTTAATCATAATATGGGATTAGAATTTGAGAAATATCTATTTCCACTTTAGACTGCACGCCACAGAAAAAATAGCATCATTAAGACAAATCAATAATGCCAGGAAAAAATTATGACGGAATATCCCTCTGATTTAGAAATTGCCCAAGCGGCATCCAAACAACCTATCGCAGATATCGCAGCCAAAATAGATATTCAAGCAGCTGACTTAATCCCTTATGGTAATGATAAGGCCAAGCTTACTTATGAATGTATTGATGCACTGCAAAACAAAGCAGATGGTCATCTTATTTTAGTCACTGCTATATCACCAACTCCAGCGGGAGAGGGGAAAACAACGACGAGCGTAGGATTAGTAGATGGGTTATGTCATATTGGTAAACGTGCCATGATTTGTCTTCGTGAGCCGAGTCTAGGACCTTGTTTTGGCATGAAAGGTGGAGCGGCTGGAGGTGGTTATGCTCAAGTTGTTCCAATGACTGATATTAATCTCCATTTTACAGGGGATTTTCATGCTATTGGTGCTGCCCATAACCTTCTATCAGCCATTATAGATAACCATATTCACTGGGAAAATAAATTAAATATTGATCCAAGAAGGATTACTTGGAAGCGCGTTGTAGATATGAATGATCGGGCTCTAAGAGACATTACCACTGGTCTTGGGGGGCCGGGAAATGGAATACCTCGCCAAGGTGGTTTTGATATTACAGTCGCTTCCGAAATTATGGCAGTATTTTGCTTAGCTTCAGATCTCGATGACTTACAACAACGCATTGGAAATATTGTTATTGGCTATACCCGTAATCAAGAATCAGTAAAAGTTAGTCAGTTGAATGCTCAAGGTGCTATGACTGCTCTTCTAAAAGATGCCTTTCAACCTAATCTTGTGCAAACACTAGAAAATAATCCTGCACTTATGCATGGTGGTCCATTTGCAAATATAGCACATGGCTGTAATTCAGTGATGGCAACCAAAACTGCGTTAAAATTAGCTGACTATGTGGTAACCGAAGCAGGCTTTGGGGCTGATTTAGGTGCTGAAAAATTCTTTGATATCAAATGTCGTAAAGCAGGATTACATCCAGATGCGGTAGTTTTGGTTGCAACTACTAAAGCACTTAAAATGCATGGTGGCGTTAAAAAAGATGATCTGCATCATGAGAATGTTGATGCGATTATTGCTGGTTGCGAAAATCTAGGTCGTCATATTCGAAATCTTGGTCAATATGGTGTACCTGTAGCTGTTGCGATCAATGATTATGTAACTGATACCAAACCTGAGCACCAAGCGATTATCGATTATTGCCAACAATTTGATGTGACTTGCAAAGTTTCATCGCATTGGTCAGATGGTGGGAAAGGAGCGGAAGCACTTGCTAAGCATGTCGCATCAATGATTGAAAATCAGCAGTCACAATTCAGAACACTCTATGATGACGAGATGAAACTTTGGGATAAAGCTCGTCATATCGCCAGAACAATCTATGGTGCAGAAGATATTATCGCAGATAAAAAAGTCCGAGCTCAGTTTGAGCGCTTTGAAAAAGAAGGCTATGGTCACTATCCCGTCTGTATGGCAAAAACTCAATATAGTTTTTCGACTGACCCTCAACTCACTGGAGCACCTAGCGGTCATGATGTCCCTATTCGAGAAATTCGTTTAGCGGCTGGGGCCGAGTTTGTTGTCATTGTCTGTGGTGATGTAATGACCATGCCAGGATTACCAAGAAAACCTGCTTCTGAAAATATTGGTGTCGACAATTCTAAAAATATTACAGGTTTATTTTAAAAAATAATTGTAATTACTAATTTTCTATTGTTGTTTTTATACAACAAAAATATCAAAAATCTGTATTTTTTGAATAATTTACTTGTAGTTTTGATCCAACTACTTTAAATTTCATGCATTACTGTGTCTATTTCACTATGTTTTTTTTGGGTGAAAAAGAATACAGGTTTATTAACAGTTAGCTAATGTTTTAATAACTAAGCAAAATAGGCGAATTAACTAGCCGCGGGGGAAACCAAATATGCTTAAGGTAAACAAAGTACATCAAGCAGTCCTTTTCGCGATGTCAGCAAGCACAGCAGCCACTGCAGTGCATGCACAAGCCATCGAAGAAATCACAGTTACTGCCACAAAACGTTCAGCGAGCATGCAAGATATACCTCTTGCAGTTCAGGCTATGGACGCACAAAGATTAGAAGATGAAAACATTCAAAGTTTCAGTGATTACGTAAAATACCTACCAAGTGTAAATGCTGGTGGACGTGGGCCTGGCCAGAATGAAATTTACATTCGTGGTGCTGCGGTCGATGCGATCAACATCACGGTGGCTGAGTCTCAAGGTTCAGCTCCGAACGTTGCATTATATCTTGATGAGCAACCAGTTACTTCTGGTGGTCGTAATATAGATGTGTATGTAACTGACATGGAGCGTATCGAGGTCCTACCTGGTCCTCAAGGTACCCTTTATGGTGCGAGCTCAATGGCTGGAACGGTAAGGTTAATTACCAATAAACCAGTAATTGATGAATTCCAAGCAAGTTTTAATGGTGGTTTCGCCTCAACAGATGGTGGTGAGCATTCAAACCAAGCTGAAATGATGCTAAACGTTCCACTAGTTGAAGGTAAAATGGCTTTCAGAATGGCGCTGTATAATGATAATCAAGGTGGTTATATTGACAATGTTGAGGGCTCATTCACAGCTAGTAATGCTATGAATGGAACATTCCCAAAAACAACTGGTGTTACTTATGAAAAAGCACAAAGGTTCTTTAATGGAACTGAAGTAGCGGCTGGAACAACCATTCCTGTTAACTTCACAACGGCAAACAATTCATCAAGTGTCGAGGACGACTTTAATGATGCGTCTTATGCAGGTGCTAGACTGGGTTTAAAATGGTTAATTAATGATAATTGGGATCTCCTTCTACAAAATACACAACAAACTCTGAGAACAGAGGGTGTCTGGGATTATGATCTCGCTAAGGGTGATCTTAAAGTCTCGCGGTTCACGCCAGATAAAATGCATGATGAATTCAGTCAAACAGCCTGGACACTGAGTGGCTCCATGGGTGATATTGATCTTGTTTACACTGGGGCATACATGGATCGTTCAGTTGATCAACAGTTAGACTACACTGGTTATACCAATATTGGTGGTTCAATATCAGGCTATCAATGTGAATACCTGACTGGTGCCGGTTATTACACTGGTGCAGGTGTAGGGGAAACTCTTGCAGTTTCAGAAGTAAAAGATGCTGATGGTAATATAACCACTGCAGCAGTAGCAGCTGCTAATACTGTAACCACAAGATATGCTTATGATCCGACCTTAAGTGGTAATCCTGGTGTAATCGAATGTGGTACACCTGCAAACGCAGTTGGACTTCAAAATGAAATGTCACGTTTCACTAGCGAGCTCCGCTTTGCAACAAATTGGGATGGTATTGTAAACATGCAAGGTGGCATGTTCTATGAAGACTATGAAATCAAACATGTCGGTAACTTTAATTACTTAGCTCCTTATGAAGCAGGATGGGCTCCAATAGATATCAATGCTTCACCTGGAACATTTGGAGCAGCTGATGCTAATGCAAGAGGTGTTACATCTGCAGCTACTCAATTTAGAAATGACAACCTCCGAACTGAAGAGCAGTTTGCTCTATTTGGTGAAATTGATTTTCAGTTAAGTGATGAGTTAAATGTTGCTGTAAGTGCTCGTAAATATGATCTTGATTATAATTTTACAGGCTATGGAGCATGGAGATATGGTAATCGACCATTGTTGGTTGATGATGCTGATCCATCAAATGATGTCAGACCAAAAGTCACTGGTGGACGTGATTACGCAACTAAATTTACATCAGCAATCAGACCGTTAAATACCGAAGATACCATGATGAAATTCACTTTATCTTACACGCCAAATGATGATCTCTTATACTATGCCTCATGGTCAGAAGGTTATCGGCCTGGTGGATTCAATCGTGGCGCAGCCAAGCTTGGTGTATATAACGCAGCTGCCAATAATAAAGCAAATGCAGGGTTAGCTAATGAAATAGAGTGTGGCACCAAAGGAGCTATTGATGCGAATGCGGCCACAGGCTTCCCTGGATACTGTTTGCCATATGTATTTAGATCAGATGTCATGGAAAGTACGGAGTTTGGCTGGAAAGCAACCATGTTTGATGGTCGTGTGCGGTTTAATGGTGCCTTCTATATGATTGACTGGAAAGACATCCAAGTATCTCATTTCGATTCTCAAAATATCTCAATATTTACACTTGTTGATAATGGTGGAGATGCTGAAATCAGAGGAATGGAAGGAGATATCACATGGGCAGCAACAGATAATTTAACTATCTATGCTGCAGGTTCCTTTAACGATACTGAGTTAACTAGAGTTGATCCAGCATTTGCTCTTGTTGTACAAGATGAAGGAAGAGAATTACCATTGACTCCTGAAGCACAATATTCCATTCGTGGAAGATACGAATGGGAAACGGCTGGTGGAAATATGTATTATCAACTGGGCATGAAGCATGCAAGTAAAGCGCTTAACTCAATTGTTGATACAGTAGATGAGCCAAATACATATCAAAAAGCTTATACAGTTCTTGATACCTCATTTGGCATGAAAGATCTGCAAAATAACTGGGGTATGGAGCTCTATATCAAAAACTTGACTGATGAACGTGCGCAATTGCACATCAACAGACAAGACTTTTTTGAAAGAGTCACTACTAACCGTCCTCGTACAATGGGTGTGAGAATCTCTTACGACTTCTAGCTCATCCATTAGCGTAATATGTATTTGCGCATAGGAAAAATTAGGCGAGCTTAGGCTCGCCTTTTTTCTTAGTGCCAGCAAATGAAAATATTGATTAAATTATGGAACAAAATATCAATCTTGAAGAAGCATTAGAAAATGCTAGATTTTTACTTGAACATAGTCGCTTAGTTGAAGCTGAAAAGAAGACTGAAGAAATACTCACTTTTTTTCCAAAAAATGGTCAAGCGCTTTATATCAAAGCTGTATGCCAAAGATATTTAAATCGGCTTGAGGATGCCCTTAAAACATTACGTGCTTTAAAAGAAATACGTCCTGGTTATGGGAGAGCCTTTCAAGAAGAAGGTCATGTATGTATGGCTGCGGGTTTCATGAGCCAAGCATTGTTTGCTTATCGTCATGCAGTAAAATTAAATAATTCATTGATTGCCAGTTGGGCTGCATTAACTAAGATTCATACTAAACAGGGCAATCTTGATAATGCTAAAATTACACAATTCGAGTATGAAAAACTAAAGGCTCTACCCGCTGAATTATTGAGCGTTAGAAATATGATCGCAGAAGGTCATACCTATATGGCAGAACAATTATGTCGTAAATTTTTACTAAAAAATAAGAAACATGTTGAGGGTATGCGCTTATTAGCTAGTCTTGGTGTTGCTGCTGATGTTTTAGATGATGCTGAATTTCTTCTTGAAAAAGCTCTGGAATATGAACCTCACAATACTTTTACAAGACATGACTATATGGTTGTTTTGTATCGTCGGCAAAAATACAAACAATCGCTTGAACAAGCAAAACTACTGAAAAATAAAGAGCCTAGTAATCTAAAATTTCAAATAGCTTATGCTAATCAATGTGTTGCAGTTGGTGATTATAAAACTGCACTTAAAATATATAACAAAGCGAATAAGATTACTCCTAATGACCCAGAACTGAGATTAGTACATGGACACGCACTTAAAACGATAGGTAATACAAAAGAGGCAATTGAAGCTTATCGAAAAGCATATACTGCTAGAAATGATTATGGTGATGCTTATTGGAGTATGGCTAATTTAAAGACCTATAAATTCACAGCACATGAAATTGATCTAATGATTACACAAGAAGCTAAGGAGTCGACTTCAGTAATCAATAAAATTCATTTATGTTTCGCTCTTGGTAAACACTACGAGGATATAAAAAATTTCGAGAGTTCTTTCTTTTACTATGAGCGTGGTAATACCTTACAAAAAACTAAACAACATTATACCAAAGAAAATATGAATAAAATTCTTGGTTTACAACAAAAAGAATGTAATCAAATTTTATTCAGCCAGAAAAAAAATCAAGGATATCCTGCTTTAGATCCAATATTTATAGTTGGACTACCAAGAGCGGGCTCCACTTTACTCGAACAAATACTAGCGTCACATTCTCAAGTGGATGGTACCCATGAATTACCCAATATACCTGCACTAGCTTATAAATTAGCGGGTAGAAAAACCATAAATGAAACTCCTGATTATCCAGCAAATCTTGTGACTTTAGATGATAATCAATTACATGAATTTGGTAAAAATTATATCGAGGAAACTCGAATTCATAGAAATAGGGCGCCTTACTTTATAGACAAAATGCCTAATAATTTTCGCCATATTGGACTCATCCAACTTATACTTCCCAATGCAAAAATTATTGATGCAAGACGTAATCCTATGGCTTGTTGTTTTAGTGGTTTCAAACAATTATTTGCCAGTGGCCAACAATTTTCTTATGGACTAGATGATATAGGTGCTTATTATCGAGATTACATAAATTTAATGAATCACTGGGAAAAAGTACTACCAAATAAAATTTTATGTGTTCAATATGAAAATGTTGTAGCTGATCTTGAGTATGAAGTACGACGTATACTTGATTACTGTCAACTGCCTTATGAGCAAAACTGCATCAATTTTCATCAAACTGAGAGAAATGTTAGAACTCCAAGCTCTGAACAAGTCAGACAACCCATATATAAGAGCGGCTTAGAGCAATGGAAAAACTTTGAACCATGGTTAGGGCCATTGAAAAATGTGCTAGGTGATCTCATATAAAAATAGTTACAATCATAATTAGATTTTATAGATATAATTATATCTGAATGGAGTTATTGCAGATGTCAACTATACAAAATAGTAATTTTATTGATGGTGAATGGTCCAGTAATGGTGAAGCATTCGACAGTATCAATCCTTCTAATACCAGTGATTGCGTTGGTACATTCAGTGCCGCTACTAGTAATGATTGCAAGTTAGCGATACAAAGTGCGAAAAATGCATTTCAAAATTGGTCTTTTAGTTCACTAGAAGAACGTAAAAAAATACTTGATTACATTGGCAATGAACTGATTAATAAAAGTCCTGAACTTGGAGAAATCATTGCCAGAGAAGAAGGTAAACCTCTAGCTGAGGGTATTGGTGAAGTCTATCGTTCAGGTCAATTTTTTCAATACTTTGGGGCAGAAGTTCTTCGTCAAATGGGTGAGCTAAGTGCTTCTGTTAGGCCAAATATCAATGTTGAAGTTACTAGAGAACCTCTAGGAGTCATCGGGGTCATTACACCTTGGAATTTTCCCATTGCCGTTGCCGCATGGAAGATAGCACCAGCACTAGCGTATGGCAATTGCGTCATACTTAAACCATCTGAAATTGTTCCAGCCAGCGCTGTTGCTTTTGCAGAAATTATGGAAAAAAGTGGATTACCAAAAGGAGTGTTTAATTGTATACAAGGGCCAGGAACTCTTGCTGGTCAGGCTTTATCTCAATCAAAAAATGTTGATGCTATATCCTTTACAGGTTCTGTAAAAACAGGAAATGTCATAGCTCGAGATGCAATTAAAAATATGACGCGCATTCAATTGGAGATGGGCAGTAAAAATGCATTGGTTATTCTTAATGATGCTGACATGGACACTGCTATTCAATGTGCAATTAATGGGGCATTTTTTGGTACAGGTCAAAAATGCACTGCTTCATCTAGATTGATTGTTGAGGCTGACATACATGATCAATTTATTGAAAAAATGATAACCGCAACCAAGCAATTAAAGGTTGGTAATGCATTAGACGAATCAACACAAATAGGTCCGGCGGTTGATGCACGTCAATTTAGTCAAAATAAAGCATATATAGATGCTGCTATAACTGCTGGTGCAAAAATGGTTGCTGGTGATGAATCTATGCAGTTAACCAATGATGGTTTTTATATGCGCCCTACTCTGTTTATTAACACCAATAATCAGATGAAGATTAATCGAGATGAAGTCTTTGGACCTATCGCTTGTGTTATAAAAGTCAAAGATTATACAGAAGCATTGGAGGTATCAAATGACTCAGACTTTGGTTTAACTTCTGGAATTATTACGCAATCTCTTAAAAATGCCACTCACTTCAAGCGCCACTCAGCTTCTGGATGTGTGATGGTTAACCTTCCAACTGCAGGTACTGACTACCATGTTCCTTTCGGTGGTAGAAAAGCATCAAGCTATGGTCCACGTGAGCAAGGAACCTATGCTAAAGAATTTTACTCAATTGTTAAAACCACTTATCTCTCATCATGAAAAATATATCTACTAAATTTAGGATGATTAATTCATGAATGTGCATGATACCCTCATCATCGATGGTCTCCAGTATGTTAACTGGAATCGAGAACTCTTTGAGCAAGCAAAACGTGGTGGGGTAAATATTATTCATGTCACTATTGCTTACTGGGAGAATAAAAAAGAAGTTACAGAAAATATTGCTAAATGGAATCAACAATTTAGTGATCATGCTGATCTCATTATGCCCATTAAGGTTGCTGATGACATTAATATCGCAGAGAAAAATAGTAAAATTGGCATTGTCTTTGGTTTTCAAAATTGTTCGCCAATCGAAGATGATGTTCGGCTAATTGAAACAATGCATGAAATGGGTGCACGTATCATGCAACTTAGCTATAACAACCAGAGTCTCCTAGCAACAGGTTGTTATGAGAATGGGGACGCTGGCATTACTCGATTTGGGAAAGTGGCGATTAAAGAGATGAATCGGTTGGGTATGATCATTGATATGTCTCATAGTGCAGAAATTTCTACTTTGGAAGCTATAGAAATCTCAGAAAGACCAATCGCAATAACTCATGCTAACCCTTCCTCATTTCATGATGCGTTAAGAAATAAATCTAGTGTGGTACTCAAGAGTCTCAGTCAATCTGGAGGTATGCTAGGAGTAAGTCTTTATCCATTTCATCTCGCTAATGGTTCTGATTGCACCCTCGAGGATTTTTGCAATATGATCTATGATACAGCCGAATTAATGGGTATTGATCGAATTGGTATTGGTTCTGATCTTTGCCTTAATTGGGATTATACGATTTTAGAATGGATGCGAACTGGAAGATGGTCTCTCACTCCAGATTATGGAGAAGGTACGGCAACCCAACCGACATGGCCAAAACAACCCTCATGGTTTAAAGATAATCTAGGCTTTCAAAATATTATTGATGGTCTTAAAAGGACCAAATTTAATGATGAGGAAATTAAAAAAATAATGGGTGGGAATTGGTATAATTTTTTCAAAATCTCATTCACTTATCAAGATAGTATAATAAATGAATAATCTTAATCATAATCTAACGCCAAAAAATATTGGTCTAAGAGCTCCTGAAAAAGTAATGAATCTAGAGCGTCTGGGAAGCTTTTATCCATACAAATTAAGCTTTATGCGTAAATTAATTCGTAAGGTAATGACTGAACAATGGGTCATAAGTCTTGCTTTGTTTGATCTTGACAAAGATGGTTATGGGGAAGCAGTTTATGAAATAAAAACACCAAAAAATCATTTTCATTTTGTTATTTTTGCTAATTTTCTTGAGCCAGAACTTCGAAGTGACAGAGTGATCGCAGAAGCATGGGATATGACGGTAACGCTTAGACATGGTAGCTTCGATCCAAAAGAATTAGCATCTCTCAAAAAAAATGTTCCACTCCAAGAAAAAGGGAGAATGAGCTCAAATAGTATTGTTTTATCTCGAGCTAATAAAAGTAGTCGTAACTTTGATTATGTAATAAATGAATTGAGCTCAGGTAGACAACCATGCATTAAAAAAATTAATGAGGTTGGTTACTTATATCGAACGACAGCGGTCTATGGTAGTGGAAAATTTGGTATGGCCGATTGGGATAAAGTTAAAACTTCTTATGGAGATTTCACAGAACCATTTTCTGCTGAAATGTTTTCATGTTTTTTAATTAGGCAATTTAGTCTTGATCAAGCAGATCATATTGCATATCAACGTAATCCAAAAAAAGCGTGCAAGTTGGATGAGAGTATCAAAAGATATCTTGGTATTGGTAATGCTACAGGTCTGGGAATGGCGCCATTTCTTATCAAACATCCACTCCTCATCAATAATTGGATTGAAACACGTGAGAGGGTATTGGCAAAAGTATTAAATGATAATCTTCCAGACGATAATAAATTAACAACATTTATTTTATTGGTGAATCGTGCTATCACTCATTTAAATCAAATAACAACAAACAATGAGGCGCAGATAAAAATTAATGCCAATGTAAGTTATGACCTCAGCTTAATATCTGATTACGTATTACAAGAACAAAATAAAATAAAAAAGTGGCATCAAATAACTAACTACGTAGCAGAAAAATTCAATGTGGAAGCTCAAGAGTTGATCAATACAGTGCTCATAGAAATTTATCCAGAAGAGGCATTATTATTTGAAAAGAACCAAGAAATTAATGAATCTTACGATCTTGAACCTGAAATGAAATTATCTAAGCTCAAAAATATCATCGAGACTCAATATCAATGGGCATTAACATACAACTTTAAATCAAAAAAAGCTAATGCCATATTTTGGTATCGATCTGAAGAAAAGATGGAACCTAGATTGGGTGAAAGAGGCATTGATGACGGTGCTGATAAAGAAATGCTGATTGGCATCGCCAGCACCATAGAAGAATGTTATTCGATAATAAAAAGTTTATCGCCTGCACTACATATCAATAATGTAGCTGAATTTGTTCTCGCCTACCCTCAACACCGACAAATAATACGTCGTATGCAGACCATGGCAAAAACAACTTATGGGGAGATTCAAGCCAATTTAAATGACAAGGATGTACTACCAATTCATTTATTAAGATGTAAATTATCTTTTTTTGGAGTTGGCAAATTTGACCCAAAATCTCGTCTCTGGGTTAGAAATACAATGTTTCAAGGCGCTCCCATTGTTTCTGATATAAACAAAGCTTATAAAGATGATTGGTTTTTTCCGGTAATGCCAAATATTGAATCGAGTAAAGGAAATGAAATTCATTAGAATTTCAATTAATGAATCTAGAGCACTGCTCACTCGTGTTTGTGAATCGCATTATAAGCATCAATATGATTACGAAGATATTGCCACTATCGTGCAATGGTTAGAATTACATAATTTAGATGGAATCAAAACTCTGCTAGACGAAATAAGCATCTCAGCTCAGAGTATTAACACATTAATTGAAAGCAAAGAAGAGCAAAAAAAACGGCTTATTCTGAATAACAATAGTCAAAATATACTTCACAAAATAAGAATTTTTAGTGATCTAACATTGGCAAAATGTCATGAAGATGGGCTTTGTTTTACTACTGTAAATAATATTATTCAACAACAAGCTATCCTTGTTAATCTTAATAGTGTTAGTGCTAGAGGATTCTATGCTACCGCCTGGTGGATGGAAGCTAAAGAAAAGTATTTGCACATTGCAAAAATTGGTCCGAATCAAGCTTACCCAATATACAAAATAATAAAACTAAGCAAATATGCTTCTAATCCTCAATCTTATTTAAATTTGATTTACTCTAAGAATGATATTAAATCTCTCAAATTATATACCGATGAACACGACTCCAAGGGTGATTTAATAGTACAGAAAATAGATGCTCATGATTTTAATAGCTATTTACATAGAAAAATTAATAATGGTCTTGAGATTAGACAAGATCACTATCAACAACTTAATAAGATTGCTGACCAGATACTGGTTGCAAGCAGTGAGAAATCTAGAGAAGGAGCTGGAGAATAATACAATTGATTTTACTTAAATTCGTTATTCTAAATAAGGTATGATTATTCTGGTAAAGAGCATAAATTCTTTACAGTCTATAAATAAAAAGTCAATGAACCAATTTGTCTGATTAAATAGTTTGTTAAAATCTCTTTATAATAAGGAGCTGTAATTTTGAGTAAATCGTCCTTACCGAATCAGAAGTCAATATTAATAAATATTGAAAAATCAGGTTTTTATGATGGTTTTAATAAAGTTGTAGCTTTAATACCAAAACTACTTATTATAATGTTGATTGCCTGGGTAGGGTTTTCGCCATCTTCAGCTGGGCAGGTATTACTTGAATTACAAAATTGGTCGACTCAGAAATTTGGTGCATGGTATATCTATGTAACTGCTTTCTATACTCTTGTTTGTCTGGGTTTGTGTATTTGGCCTCGTACAGCTCATGTTAAATTAGGCAGGTCTAATGAAACCCCTGAGTTCAGTACCTTCTCTTGGTTATCCATGATTTTTGGTGCTGGTATAGGAATAGGAATGCTGACCTACTCAACAGCAGAACCAATTACTCATTTCACCAACAGTCCAGATACCATTAAAGGTTTATCTGATGGACTGGAAATGAATAATGTTCGAAATGCTTATAAATGGGCTATGTTGCACTATGGATTAACTGCTTGGGCTTGCTTTGGTGTAATTGGACTATCCCTAGGATATTTATCTTATAATCGCCAACTACCCTTAACAATCAGGAGTGGACTTGAACCTCTATTTGGTCGCACCATGTCAGGTAGCATGGGTCATATTGTTGATATTGTGGCTATCTTGGCCACCATTGTTGGTTTAGGCGTAACAATAGGATATGGCGTATCACAATTTGCATCTGGATTATTTAATATTACCGGTGCATCCTGGCTGGTTGATAGTGGGGGTAAACCAACTTTGATAGCTCAATTATTTGGTTTAACATTGATCGTTTGTGCTTCATGTTTATCTGCTTTGTCTGGCTTAAAAAGAGGTATTAAATGGTTATCCAATATCAATATGAGCTTATCAATTTTTTTAATTGTTTTCTTTATTCTGTTTGGTGCAACACTATTTGCCTTGCAAACTTTTTTCTTTACTATTTGGGATTACCTATTGGCCTTACCGATGATGTCGGTAACAGTTTGGAAAAATTCTGGTGGTGAGACTTCAGCAGCACTTCAAGATTGGCAGGGGGCTTGGACTATTTTCTATTGGGCCTGGTGGATTGCATTTGCACCATTTGTTGGACTATTTTTTGCACGTGTATCGCGTGGCAGAACAATTCGTGAATATGTACTTGGAGCTATGATCATTCCTGTTGTAATTTGTTTAGTTTGGTTCAGTTTTATTGGAGCTACGGCTATAGATCTTGAACTTTCTGGTGTAGCTCAGGGTACAATTGTTAATGCGGATATCTCAGCCCAATTATTTAAAACAATAAATCTTATTCTCGCACCTGAACTGGCAATAGGTCTGTCTGTTCTAATTGTAACTTTACTGGTCACTTTTCTGGTTACTTCAGCGGATTCAGGAATCTTAATAATAAACACTTTAGCTTCAGGTGGCAGTCAAAACCAAAAACAAGCAAAGCATATAATAATCTGGGGTTTATTATTCACGATGCTTATCGGTGTATTATTGACTGCAGGTGGAATGGATGCATTACGCTCAGTAATGATAATTGGAGCACTTCCTTTCTCCATTGTGATGGCACTCATGGCTGTGTCACTGATTAAATCTTTAATCAGTGACACAGCAATAAAAGATTAATTGCGTTTCATTAAATCAGAATTAACGCATAACAAATGGATTAGCCATGGGTTCACTAGAAACATTAATCCAAGTAGTTTTTGTCCTAAGATAATCGTTTATTGCTTGCAGTCCAGCTTCTCGTGCGTAACCAGACCGTTTATAACCACCAAATGGAGCAATTGGTGAAATAGCACGATAACTATTAATCCAACATATTCCAGCTCTAATCTTTTTTGACACCCTATGAGCTCTTGCTAGATTATCAGTAAATACACCAGAACCTAGCCCATAGTCGGTATTATTTGCTAGGTCAATCGCCTCTTGCTCTTCGTTAAACGATAACATTGACATTACTGGCCCAAACATTTCAACTTTGAGTGTTGCAATAGAATCATCATGGCAATCTACCAATGTTGGTTCAAAATAGTAACCCTCAACATCTTTTCTTTTACCTCCAAATAAGATTTTTGCGCCCTGTAATTTCGCGTCTTCGAGCGTGGTCTCAATTAGAGTAATTTGCTGCTCAGTACATAATGGCCCGACATGCGTTTTAGCATTGGTTGGTGACCCTACATTAATTAGGTTAACTTTTTCTATGAGTTTAGCTATTAGTTTTTGCTTAATCGTTCTGTGAACTATGACTCTTGATCCAGCCACACAAGATTGCCCAGAAGCGCCATAATTGCCAGCGATAATCCCGTTAACCGCACTTTCAATATTTGCGTCTTCAAATACTAATATTGGTGATTTACCACCTAGCTCAAGAGTCGTTACAGCAAAATTTTCAGCTGAATTTATAATAATTTGTTTTGCGGTATCAGGCCCACCAGTAAAAGCAATTCGATCAATATCAGGATGTGTCGTCAATGGAATGGCGCAATCAGAGGCATCTCCAGTAACTACTGATACCACACCTTTGGGGAAACCTGCAGCATGAATTAATTTAGCAAAATACAATAATGCACAGGGCGCAATTTCAGAAGCTTTAAGTATAACTGCACAACCAGCTGCAAGTGCTGGTGCAAGTTTTGTGGCAGTCAAAAACATCTGCGCATTCCATGGCACCACAGCTGCGACAATACCAATAGGTTCGTTCGTAGTAAAAACATGCATATCTGGCTTATCAATAGGCAGAGTTGCACCCTCAATTTTATCAGCCAGACCAGCATAATAACGGTAATAATCAGCTACGTATTTTGTTTGAATAACAGTCTCAGCTAGCAACTTCCCACTATCATTGGTTTCAATTTCTCCAATCAATGCAGAATGCTCCTCAATTAAATCTGCAAGTTTGAATAATAATTTTCCACGACTTGTTGGGAGCATCTCAGCCCACATACCGCGATCTAATGATCGTCTTGCTGCCACGACTGCTGTTTCTATGTCCTTTGCTTTAGAAGTAGCAAATGTTGCCCATGGTGCTCCAGTATGAGGATTAATGCTGAAAAGTTTATTTTTAGTAGCATCTACAAACTCCCCATTAATGTACATTGAATAATGAGGTAATTTCTTTGACTGGCTCATAATCTATTATCCATGAATTAAACGAATTCAGGCATCACTTCATTGATAAATCTCTCAAGAGAGGCTTTTTTCATATCAATATCCATTCCAGAATCAATCCAATAAGCAAATTCATCATAACCTAAATTTTTATATTTATTTATTAGGTCTTTTATTTCATCCACACTTCCAATAGCTAAATTCTGTTTTAAACTCAAAGGTGAATATATATCCATCAATGCTATTTCTTTTTTTGAGAGTTTTTTCATTCTTGCTTGATCAACAGGCTTTTCATTTTTAAACCAAGCTCCAAAACTAGCATAAAATTCACTAAATGAGTTAGCTGCCTGCTCTAATTCATTATGATTATTACTTACAAAAGTATGCTGCAATAACATAATTTTTGCAGGTGATTGCTGACTATATTTCTTTTTAGCTGCATGAAAACGACTAATTAAACTTTCTACCTCATGATACCCCTGCCAGAGAGGGGTTACTTGAACATTACAGTCATTGGTAATTGCAAATTCATGACTATTAGGATCTCTGGCCGCTATCCATATAGGGGGACCCCCTCTTTGGCGTGGTTTTGGAGTAGAGGTAGATTCAGGGAACTGATAATACTCACCATCATGTTTATAATTACCTTTCCATAGTCCTTGTATCGCAGGAACAATCTCTCTAAGCCTGGCGCCTGCTTCCCATGCATCCATTCCTGGCATTAACCTTTCGTATTCATAACTATAAGCTCCCCTTGCCAAACCCAACTCTAATCTGCCAGACGTAATAATATCTGTCATAGCAGACTCACCTGCAATTTTTATTGGATGCCAAAATGGAGCAATGATAGTACCAGTGCCGAATCGTATATTTTTAAATTTTGCAGCCAAATCAGCAATATTTATAAATGGATTCGGTGCAATAGTAAAATCCATACAATGATGCTCTCCAGTCCATATCGTATGCATTCCACCCTGCTCTGCCAGCTCACATAATTCAATAAATTCGTTATAAAGATCATCATAAGATTGATCATTATTAGTACGTTCCATGTGGGCAAATAATGAGAATTTCATCATATTATTTCATTCTAATGTTTAAGGTCATTATAAATGATTCTATCAAAGAATTAATTTCAGTCGGATGACTCATTTGAGCCATGTGTCCAGCACCTTGGACAATTTTTGCTATACCTTTTGAACAATTTTTAGCCATATCCTGACTCATTGACACAGTTGAGTTTTTATCTAATGTTCCTGTTATAAATGCTATGGGTAAATTATTCAAAGCTAATAAACTATCAGAAGCTCCTCTTACACTAGCAAAAGCATTATAAGCTTTAACATATCCCTCAATATTACAGTCTTGTAACCATCGATAACAAATATCAGCTAGATGCTTAGCTGAATTTTTTCCAAACCAACGCTCAATAGTCACTTTTGCCACTTCTTCAATTTCCTCCGAGGCTATTTTTTTGGCACGCAGTTGCACATGTTTCATAGCCTCATTACTTCTCTGATAAATACAATTTAAAGCTAGCACTGCATGGCACTTATGATTATATTTTGCCGCATAGTCAATTGCTATGAGTGCACCCAACGAATGTCCAATAATTATAAATTTATCTTTTATAATTTCATCAGCAAATAATTTAATTTGTTTGACGTAAGCATTAATATCGATTTTTGAAGAGACTAAATTAGCGCTCTCTCCATGGCCCGGTAAATCAATAGCAACTACAGTAAAATTTTTGCTAAGAATTTCAATTTGAGCAACCCAACTTTCTATTCTTAAACCCACTCCGTGAATCATTAAAATAGATGGGCCATGGCCTACTTTATAATAAGCAATATTATTAGTAGTATTATACCGAGGCAGGGTTGTCTGCATCATGCCCGAGATCTTTCAAATCTTGATAACGATCTCCAATTCGGTGATGAGGACGACCGCCGATAGAGCCCCCTAAAACAACTACGATTTCATCTGCTCTGGGTGCATCCGCGATGGAAAACTGTACCGTAAGGTAATGTGAACGACGACCTGCATCATTTTTATCCATAAGGGGCACCATTATTGGTGCATCAGCAGGTCCACGTGTATTGGTGAAAGACAAGTAACTTTTAGCTCCAACAGCTTCCCGATAATAGTTACCAAATCTTAGTGTATGAATTAATGCTGAAGCATGCTCTATTTCACCATCCAAACCAACAACAGCAGCTTTTCCATAAGCTTCTATTTTTTTCCCACCACCAGCCATTAATGTAATACGTTTTGTTAATTCTTCTCCCAAAGGGGGAGCAATTGTTAAAATCTCTGGTTTCAAATCAGCAACATATTGACCTGCCCAAGGATTTTTTATAACTGCTGCAACAGCAAACATTCTCAGAGGTTTTTTCGCCTCACAAAAACCTTCAATTAATGTTTCCTCATCATGAGTAACAAATTTTCTTATCTCTAAACCCACAAAACACCTCTTATATAAAATAAGATCAATTCACTAAATTAATCTTATACGAATAATAATCTACATCCCACATAAATCACCAATACTGCAGTTAACCTCCTCACTAAAATAGGTTGAATTCGATTAACACTCAAATGAGAACCAATTTGACCACCAACAAATACCGCAAGTAACAACCAAAAATATCTATCTTCAAAAAGATTGATGCTCATGTCGTCATACTTGATCAGTTGCCCAACTAGACCAGCAGCTGAGTTGACTAAGATAAAAAAACTACTAAATGCCGCAATATTTTTTACCGGTAGCAGCTTTGTTAAATGTAATAATGGAGCGAAGAAAATACCACCACCAATACCGACTAATCCTGCAATAAAACCCAAACATGCCGCAAAAATACAACTGAAGATCACCACAATTTTATTATTTACTTGCACCAATGAAATGCTCAGGTATTGTTTTCTATATAGCATCAGGAGGCCAGAAAAAAGTAATGCCCAAGCTAATATTTTTACAAAAAGAGTCTCTTCTATGACCACAAGCCCACCAGCAAGGGCACATGGAATAGATACCCCAACAACAGGCAGAGCAAATTTCCATGGAATTAAA
>MDTG01437309.1_pt1 | contig 19631 bp, 18 predicted proteins | sample 811421 | NCBI WGS metagenome assembly MDTG01 (sample SAMN05326645, study PRJNA326480) | marine metagenome | isolation source: seawater | place: Pacific Ocean: South East | collected 2011
ATCACCTTCATTTTTTTACACCTTATCTCAGTGGGGTTGATTTAGAAGAGGCCTTTTCTTGATCAGCAAAACGAATGAGCACAATCTTAAGGCGAGGCTATCTCGCCTAAACGAATTTAGGCCCTAAATTATTTAAATCTGTTGAGCGCTCTGAGCTTCACATCGTTCTACCTATTAAAGTAAGTAGAACCTCAATAACACGATCTTGTTCTATGTCGGTCATATCATGATAGCTAGGAAGATTAATCGCCCTGGTAGGTATATCCCACGAGAAATAATTATCTGCTACTGACTCGAAAAAATCGAGTGATGAAAGAGGCCAGAAAAATACGCGGGCGTCGATGTTCGCATCACCAAAGGCCTTTATCGCTGTTTCTCTTTTAATACCACTTGTCTTTGAAAAAACTACATTTGGCATCCAAGCGCCAGTCACATAACCTTCATGCAAGGGATTCAAAGTTATTTCAGGGTATTCGTCCGTAGCAGTTTGATAATAGCTTAAAATTTCTTGCTTTCGTTTTATCAGCTGATCAATGCGTTCCATTTGCCCTAACCCAAGCGCTGCTTGGATATTAGACATCTTAAATTTAAAGCCGACTTTGTCGGGCCAAAATTGTTTTTCAGTCTGCTTAGACCTACCATGATTACTCAGCGTTTCAACCTTCTCAAAGAGAGTGTCGTCATTAGTAACAAACATACCCCCCTCACCCGTTGTTAAAGTTTTTGTTCCATGAAATGAAAAACATCCAAAAGTACCCATGGAACCGGCGGGGTGCCCTTTGTATATAGATCCCAGGGCTTCTGCTGAATCTTCTATGACTGGGATATTGAATTTTCTACCGAGCCTCAACAGTTCATCCATCTCGCACAAGTTGCCATACAGGTGAACCGCTATGATGGCTTTTGTATTAGAGTTTATTTTATTTTCTACCGATTTAGGGTTTAAGCACCAGCTTACTGGGTCAATATCAACAAAAATCGGTTTGGCCCCTAAATGAACAATTGGAGCCGCGGTTGCTATCCAATTGGTATCGGCAAGGATGACTTCATCACCTCGTCCTATTCCTAAAGCATGTAGACCCATTTGAAGGGCTCCAGTGCAGCTAGAGGTGCTTAATGCATGTTTAACGCCTAGAAAATTTTTAAAGGATTCCTCAAAGAGATTAATGTACTTGTAGCAATCTTCGCCCCAGCCGTTTGTCGCAGCGTCATTTGCATAATCTGTCTCGACTTGGGTGATCGACGGTTTCGTATAATGAATTTTATTCAATGCGGTCGTTTTTCCTTTAATAACTAATCAGCGTCTCGGTCTCTGGCCCGCTTAAGTCTTGTTGCTTCTAACCAAACTAATTTATTTACTTTGATAATCGTTTTTGATTATAAGCTATGTTGAAGTGTACCATATCGGACCAATAGCTGGTCACACGCTGACTTCTTCGTACGGATGGTTTTGGTCTAAGGGGTTGATGCAGTCTAAAGTGGTTCAGTATGGCTATTGTTTTGATGTTTTAGGACCCAGCTAGTGGCTAGTATTGAAAATTGTTACCTTATAGATCTTCCAAAAAAAGATGATAAAAGAGGGTCATTGTCTTTTGCGGAGAGTTGTAACCATGTTCCTTTTGCCATAGATCGGATTTATTACTTATATGACATCCCAAAAGGAGGAGAGAGAGGTGCTCATGCTCATAAAGCGCTCGAGCAAGTAATGATAGCGATTTCAGGTCACTTCAAAATAACTTTAGATGATGGTGACAAAAGAGAAACCTTTGTTTTAGACAAGAAAAATCAAGGTCTATTTATTCCGAAAATGATTTGGAGGGACATGTTTAACTTTTCAAGGGATGCTGTATGTCTAGTTCTAGCTTCAGAGTATTTTGACGAGAAAGACTATATTAGAGATTACGACGAATTCTTAAGCTTAGCGCATTCTTATGAAAGTTAAATTTGCAGACCCGCTTCAAGACTATCTTCAACTTAAGACGGAAATAAATGCCAAGATTAAAGATGTACTAGATTCGGGTCATTATGTGGGAGGCGACTCAGTTTCTAGGTTTGAGAGGAATTTCGCAGAATATTGTGAAGCGGAGTATTGCGTAGGTGTTGGCAATGGCTTCGATGCATTGAGGGCAGGTCTACTAGCTCTGGGAGTAGAGGCTGGAGATGAGGTGATTGTTCCATCCATGACCTTCATTGCGACGTGGCTCGCCGTTTCCTCGATTGATGCTAAGCCTGTACCGGTCGATTGTTCAGAGAACACGTATCATATGAATTTAGAGAGACTTGAGTCCGTAATTTCTCCAAAGACTAAAGTCATTATTCCCGTGCACTTGTATGGACAGGTCGAGAATTTGGCATCTATTACCAAAATTGCAAAGCAGTACAAAATTTCAGTCATGGAAGATGCGGCACAAGCCCATGGTGCTCGTTATAAAGGAAAAACCATAGGGGCTTTCTCCGACTTAGTGGCATGGAGTTTTTATCCAGCGAAAAACTTAGGCGCGATTGGAGATGGCGGGGCAATAACAACTAACAATAGTCAGTTGGCAGATAAAATTAGAAAACTTTGTAATTATGGCTCCATTGATAAGTATGTTCACGAAGTCCAAGGGTTAAATAGCAGGCTTGACCCGCTTCAAGCCGCTATTCTTGATGTAAAGCTGAAGAGCTTAGAGCTCTGGAATAAGAATCGAAGAGAAATTGCAAAATTTTATTTGGATGAATTAAGTGGTTTTTCGATTGTTCTTCCTCGTTTCGATGTTTTGAATTCTGCTTGGCATATATTTCCTGTGCTACTTGAGAATAGAAATCTTGTTCAACAAAGACTTGGTGACTATGGTGTTCAGTCTTTGATTCACTATCCAATACCGCCTCACAAGCAAGCAGCTTACAGTCGAGAGAATTACTCGGAATATGATTTAGGGGTCACTGAGCAATACTGCACGAACATATTGAGCCTACCTATGGGCCCTCACTTAAAAGAAGAAGAGATTATCTATGTAGTGAAGCAGCTTAAAAAAATAATGGAGTCACCTAGTTATAAATAAGTATTTTTAGCCAGGGTTTTGTAAGATTTTTTAAAGGCTAATCATCTAACTATAGCCCCAATCAAGCCCTTGTATTTTATTGAATTAGTATTTGTGGCCGGCTAGTGTATTGTATGGCTCATTGTTTAAAAATGCAGAACAAATTTTATAGATGCTAACTGGGTAACAGTTGAGTCGTTCTCGACGAATATGAATTGAAATTGAACTCAAAGAAAACAAGATGAGCCCCTTTTTCAGCATTGTAGTGCCAACTAGAAATAGACCTGACTTAATCAGCGGGTTGACCTCTAGTCTGCTCCGCCAATCCTTTAAGAACTTCGAAATACTACTTATCGACAACAGCGATAATGACGAGACTTTCTCCCAGATCGAAACTTTCAAGGACAAAAAGCTCTCCTATTTAAGAACAGGCGGTTTAACGATGGCTGATAACTGGGAGTCAGGTATTCGAGAGGCGTCAGGCGACTACATCATACTATTGTCGGACAAAATTATTTTAAAAAAAGATGCTTTGCAGTTTTTATATGAAAAAATTGGAGAACAAGGGCAGCCAGATTGTGTAATTTGGAGCATCGATGCTTATTATGAATTAGAGGGTCAATACTTCAGTCATGCCTCTGGCGCAAAGTGGTCCTGGAAGGACTCTAAGGCACTTATTACCGAAGTTTTCAATTCGGAATTAGATTCTCCTCATGTCCCATGCCACGGTAATTCTGCAGTTTCGAAAAGGGTGGTAGATAAGATCAGGAAGAAGAATGGACGGCTGTGTCTTCCGGTTAATCCTGACTATATGATGGCATTCCAAATTTTACTCTCGACAAAGAAGGTATTGAGGCTGGGCCAGTCTTTAACGGTTCTTAGATACCCAAAGATTGGTGATGGGTACGGTAATGGTACGAGCTTCATGTTGGGAACTGGGCAGTCGCAGGAGTTCTTACGACAAAACGCGTCCATAATAAAAACTCGAGAAGAATCTACGATTATACCAATGGATGGAATGGTATTTTGTTTGTCCTACGTTTTAGACGATCTTTACACTATTCTAAGGCTCTACGATGTTGATCCAGAGTATTATTTGTCGATCGAAAAGCGGCGCATTAATTATTTATACTTTTGTTACCTAGAATTGATGCATAGGCTTTATATGGGAGCAGATATAAAAGAAGAATTGAAAATTTGGAAGAAGCTCTTGAGCGAAGAAAAGCCCCAGACTCGATCTGAGATTCTGCGTTTATTGAAAACCAAAAGAAGAAAAATTGCTTACATCTATTGCATAAGGTTTATCAGAAAAATCCCGATTATTAATTTTTTGATACGGAAGGTCGGAGATAGGTTGTTTAGGAATAACGTAGTTCATATTAAATCTATTGATGAATTATTGAACCTACATTTGCTTCATCCTAATTTCTGATAGGTCTGAATCGAATCTTAACTTCTATGCACGTGCTTTATATAGTCGAGAGCTTATCCTCCAAGGGCGGAGCCGAAAACGCATTGATGACCTTGATTTCGGAAATGAAAAAAAAAGGCCAAGAATCTTCTATTGTTACTTTATGGGGAGATAACGACTTTAGAGATTTACTCAATCGCGAGGGAGTAAGGGTGTTGCCTTGTAACCTAGGTTCGAGATGGCAAGTTGTGAAAGGTGCTAAGGTAGTGTTATCGGCCATCAAAAACGAAAAACCCGATATAATTAACGCGATAAATTTTTTCCCTATGGTCTACTGCGCAATATCAAGCTTGTTTAATAAAACTTCTAAATCGGTCGTGACCTACCACAATATGGGATATGAGGTTTATCCAGCAGAGACATTTCTTAAAAAAGTTCGGAAATTCTTTGATTCGATGCTCAACAGATTTTTGATCGACCGACATTTGGCCGTTAGCAATGCAGTGGCGAACTCTTATGGCAAACATTTAAATATAAAATCAATAGAGGTCATTCCAAATATCATTCCCGTGCAGAAGATTATCAATATGGTGTCAGATGGTAGCAAAGTGCCTATCGACCTTGCTTCATCATCGAATGTTACTTTAATAGCGGTAGGTCGCTTAGTTATGGAAAAAAACTATTCCGTAAGTTTTGAAGCGCTGGACCTGTTACGAGAACGAGGAGTGATGGTTAAGCTTGATGTTTATGGTGAGGGCCCCTTAAAAAATCAACTTGAACGAGAATTGGAAGAAAAGAATCTTAGTTCTATAGTTCGCATTCACGATACAGTCCCTCATCCGGTTCTTTTCGAAAAAATAGCAAATGCGTCGATGCTTATAATGCCGTCAATTTCCGAGGGGCTGCCGATGGCTTTAGCCGAGGCAATGGTTATTGGAACGCCCATAATTGCTACAGATGTGGGCGGTATACCTGAACTTATAGAAGATGAGATTTCTGGTTTATTGATTCCTTCCAATGATCCTCTCGCGTTAGCCAAAGCTATAGAAAAATTGAACTCAGAAGAAACTTTACGAAAAACGATAATTAAAGAAGCTCGAAACAAAATTCTCAAAGAATATGGACCAGATTCGGTAGCGGAAAAACTCAAGCGTTTTTACGAGGAGATGATCCGCTAATGAAACAAAAGATACTCATGTGCGTAACCATTGATACAGAATGTGATAAATCTCTAAGTTGGCATAATTCCGAGCCTTTGACATTTCGCTCGGTGGAAGAAGCTATACCTGACTTACTTACCCCTATTTTTCAAGAATATGGTGTAAAACCCACCTACTTCCTGTCTCCAGAGGTAATTGAAGAAGAAAGCTGTCAAAAAGTGCTGAAAGAACTAACTTCAGCCGAACTTGGAACCCACCTCCATTCAGATTTTATTGGGCCGATGAAAACTATTGAAGATATGGCAGGTTATAACGCGGACGCGTGTCAGACTGACTATCCTGAAGAAGTAGAGTTTCAGAAGTTGAGGAATCTTACGAATTTATTTTCAGATGTTTTTGAGCAAAAGCCGCGTGTCTTCAGAGCTGGTAGATTTTCTGCCAATCTCAATACTTTAAAGGCCCTTCATTCCCTTGGGTATTTAGTTGATTCTAGCTTTACCCCTTATTGCACATGGTTGACTCCCAAAGGGAATCTGATCGATCACTCACAAACTCCTGAAGAGCCATATTTCCCAGATCTCAAAAATGAAGACGAAAGTTCGAGTCCTCAGCTTTTAGAAATCCCTTTAACTATAGTAAAGAGGAAGATACCGCTTCGCCAGAAGGTCAGTTGGTTGCGCCCAGTGTTTTCTAGTCCAACTGCTATGAAAAGAATAATACGCAATAAAGCTGCAAGTCCGCCTAGTAAATATCCTAAAGTATTAAATATGATGTTTCATTCTGAAGAACTTGTGCCATGTGCGAGCCCATACACGAAAAATAAAGCGGATATAGACAAATATGTTTCTGCCTTGAAGAGAGTCTTTGACTTTGCGATTTTAAAGGGCTGTAAATTTACCTCCCAAGAGGAGATTCACAAAGAGTATAGCTCGATCTATCTGAATGGATGAGGATAGATCAAAGAAATGGGTTTACGGTATTTGGCATTATCGATTAAGAGAGCTTGCCGGATATCGGTAACGCGGACAAAAGTAAAAACTATTAACGCCTTAAAGGTCTTCGCGACGAATATCTCCGGAGCGGGGCTCATGGTTGTTGTAAATTATGATCATATGGGATTATCTAGTTGGCAGCCAGTACTAAAAAAAACTGCGGGTCGAGAAAAATTCACTGGAGGAATTAAAAGAATAATCCTTTTAGTAGAAATGCGTACACTGTGCGATCCATGTTGGGATTATTGGATGTCTTAAGGAATGGCGGTCGAACAGTCGAAATAGAAAAGTTGCCAGCGACTTATAAGCGGGTATCTCTACTAAAAATCGCAGGGGCATCAACTATGTCTATATGCAATAATTGGAGGGGAGTTGTTTTATTTGGATATGGCTAAAACTGCATCAATTATGCAAGTAAATTAAAACAGCGGAGGGCGAGTATTGGCACTAGCAGTTGTTATGTTTACGACCTGATTCGTTGCCAAAGTAGCGAGTGTGATCGGAGTTTTGGGAAAGGACGCCACTCAGAGGCGACATAGAGAAAAAAATGAAAATTCATACGCTAAGCGATGTTCAGTCAAGTGATATAGGGAATAACACAACGATTTGGCAATACTGTGTTGTTCTTGCAGGGGCAAAAATTGGAAGCGACTGTAATATCTGCTCACATTGCTTTATTGAAAATGATGTAGTGATTGGCGACAGAGTAACCATTAAGAATGGTGTGTATATCTTTGATTCGATCTGTATTGAAGACGACGTATTTATTGGCCCGAATGTGACCTTTACCAACGACTTATATCCTAAAAGCCAACGTGGCATTGACAAAGAGAAGTCGGAATATCCAATAACTTTAATTGGGGCCGGTGCTTCTATCGGTGGTGGAGCAACCATTTTACCTGGCATTAGAATTGGACGCGGTGCCTTAATTGGAGCCGGGGCTGTTGTGACTAAAGATGTTAGGCCAAAGACTATTGTTTATGGATTAGGTGCGAGAGAGAGCCGTTCTATTAGCGATTGATCAGAGCGATCATTACGGGGCAATGTCCCTAGGCCAGATCTAGAAATCAGGACGAAGCATAAGCGTAAATTGCTGCAGAAGAAAAATGCGTTTCTGGAGCAGGGCATTAACACTTGTAATCTCTCCTATTTGATACGAGGGTAAACTAATGAATGTTCGGGAAACCTGGAGGTCATCTCTTTGCATTGAAATCCTAGTGCGGTGATTCCTGATGATTTCACCAGTCTGAGACGTAATCAAATGCAAAAAACATTTGAAGTATTCTGATCCAGGTTTGATTATCAATTGTTCTGGATAGTATATATCAAAGCAGATTTGAGACTTTCAATTTGAGGAGTATCAAACATCTAAATTTTAGGTCTACAAAGTTCAACCGGATCGGGTAGGAAATGAGAGAATCAAAGAAATAGCAGGATTGATCTCAATTAAAAATAACGAATTAGTATTGACCTCAGGAGCTTAGGATATCCACTTTGAATTTTGGAAATTAGACCAAGATAGGAACTAAAAAGTTGAACGACAATTTTCAATATAGATTCACTGTTTTTACCCCAACCTTCAATAGTGGACAATTCATCATGCGCTTGTATAAGAGCCTTGAAAGACAAAGTTATAGACAGTTTGAGTGGCTGGTCGTCGACGATTGTTCGAATGATTCAACCGTAGAGATAATCGAAAATCTCAAAAAGAACGCAAGTTTTGATATACGTATAATAAAGAACAGTGAAAATAAGATGGTGTCCTATTGTTGCAATCTTGCCGTTAAAAGAGCTGCAGGAGAGTTCTTTTTGTTTGTAGGACATGATGACGAGCTCACGGACGATTCATTAGCTACTTACGCCAAAGAATGGGAGTCTATTGACATTGAAGATAGGCTTGGTCTGGCAGGAATGATGGCGAATTGTTGCGATGAAAACGGTGAGATGGTGAAAGATGTATTTCCTGAATCCCCAATGCGGATGTCGTTTTTTGAAATGTATTATATTTACAATGTAACAGGCGAAAAAAGTTTTTGTTACCGAACCGAAATCCTCAAAGAAAACAACTTTCCGTGCGTGGATCGCTATGTTTCAGAAAATACTACACTTCTGGGAATTTCTGACAATTATGAGACTCATTTTTTCAATAAAGATTTGAGAATTTATCGTCTTAATCACGAAAATCATCAGAATCTAAGTAAAAAGCTCGTGAAAAGGATATTGTATCCGAAGGGCGTCTGGTTCTCGAAGTTAGAGGATATAAATAGAAGGAGCCATAAATTTCTGAAGCATCGGCCAGACATATATTTTAAAAATCTAGTGAATCTTTCCCGGTTTGGACTTCACGCCGATATAACTCTGAAGTTCACTACCAGTTCATTAAAGTTTGCTACTCACAAAGGCTTGTTTATTTTGTTTTTCCCAGTTGGGTTAGTTCTCTACTTGAGAGATCGCCGGTTATCCAGAGTTTAATTTCTAGTTTTGTTTTGATATTCAGCGACGTATTATGGCGGTCTAGCTGGCGTGTCATTTTAAGGTAGACCTGGTGTTCATAAAGCAAGCGTTCTGGGTAACAGAATCTATACGAGACAACCATATTGGAAAATTCAGATAAAAACCGTTTAACGGACGTCTCAAATTGGGACGATCAATGGTCGCAAATTCAGACACTAAAAAAAATAGCAACTAATGATCCTATTCTCGGTACGAATGGCGCTTTTCTAAGATCCCTTGAGAGTAGGATCGGACCTATTCCTGAGTCAACCGTGATCGAGTTGGGAGCGGCAGCATCAGCATATCTGTTATGTCTTGCAAAATTCAGAAATGTCTCTGCGACCGGTGTAGATTATTCTGAGATCGGCCTTGAGCATTTAAAGAAAATGTTTCGTCAGGAAGATTTAACCTTAGAAACAATTAAAGGGGATCTTTGGGAGATCGACTATTCCAATAATCAATATGATTTTGTTGTGCATTGGGGGCTGATCGAACATTTCATCAACCCAGAAAATGTTTTGGATCTTAGCTCCAGATTGTTAAAGCCAGAGGGGAGACTAATATTTACGATGCCAAATATGTTGGCCTTTGGGGTAGGATGCTGGAAAAGGTGGGATGGACTAGATTTTTCTCGTCATATTTTTCATCCAAGGGCACTACTAAAAAGGATAGGTTCTGAAGTAGGGCTAGAGTTGGAAGAGGATTTTTACTGGGGCGCTCCGCTACTGTTCAACATAGGCTATTGGCGTAAGGATGGAGGTATACTCCCTAGCGCGATCAAATTATTTGTTAGAGCTTCAAGTTTAGTCAACAGAATTTTTCCCTTCTATCATCTTGGAAATAGATTTTTTTCCTCGCAGCATGCCTATATTTTCAGAAAAATTGAGAAGCTTCCTTAATTCAGCTGTTACGAGCTCGATTGTTTATGTTTGTAAAAATCATTTCGATGGCGAAAGGGATTCTGTTTAGGGTACTTAAATCCGTTTACGGTTTTCAACACTGGCATTTGTCACCGTTAGAGAGTCGACCCTACGCCATGGACATCATCGAATTTTTGAACTCGCGTAAAACAAAAAAGTCGGTATTTGAAATAGGTTGTGGACTTGGAGAAATAATTTCTAGTATTGACGCAGTACAAAGGAAGGGTTTTGACGTTGACGAATCGGTTGTTGCAGCAGCGCAATTTCTGTTTTTTTGGAATGATGTTGAATTTCGGACCGGGAGCTTCAATGAAATTGTTGGGCACGAAGTGGACTATATGATTTTGGTGAACTTTACCCATGATATTCATCCAAGCGATTTGAAGCGTTTGTTAAAAACACTAACGAGTAGAAATCTGGTGGATCATTTAATAGTAGATGAGGTTGGGATGGTTGGTTATGCGTTTCATCACGACTTTAATAATATAGTTCCTAACGATTATAGTTTGTCGAAAATTTTTCCTGCATCTTACGCATATGAGAGAAAGGTCAAGATATATAGTAGAAATGTCGAATGACTTTTCCATGCATAGTCGGATAGATACTTTGTTAGCCTAGGGAAAAAATGAAAGATGAAAGTTTTATACATAACCTATGATGGCATACTTGAACCACTTGGAGAGTCTCAGGTTTTGGCCTATCAGGAAAGGTTATCGAAAGATCATGATATTTTTTTATTGTCATATGAAAAGCCTGTTGATTTACTTAATTCTAAGGAGTTCGACAGGATAGAGCGTCGAATAAAAGCTGCAGGGATACAATGGTTTCGACTGCGATATCACAAGGCTCCTTCGTCTTTAGCAACCTTATTCGATATTCTGTGTGGAATATTTTTCTGTGTCTGGTTAGTAAGAAAAGAAAAAATTCAATTTTTGCATACAAGAAGCTATGTGCCCTCTTTGATAGGGTTATTCTTAAAGAAGTATTTCGGAGTGGATTATATTTTCGACATGCGTGGTTTTTGGGTCGACGAAAGAATCGACGGAGGGCTATGGCGTAAAACAGATAAAAAATATCAAGTCGGAAAATATTTTGAGAAACAGTTCTTTCTTACCGCAAGTAAAGTTATTAGTCTTACTCACGCGGGCGTGCGGGAAATCAAAAAATTCTCTTATATTGCGCCTGAATATGATCGAATCAGTGTGATTCCAACTTGTGCGAATTTGAATAAATTCGCTCCCATCAAGGCTAACTTCAGGAACGACGCCTTTACCTTAGGGTATCTGGGTACCGCGACCACTTGGTATTTGTTCGAGGACACAGTGAAATGTTTTTCTCTATTTCTGCAAGAAATACCGGAAGCGAAAATCTTGATTGTAAATAGAGGCGAACATGATTTTATAAAAGATAAATTGAGGTTATACAATATTCCAATGAGTTCGGTTTCCATCGAAAGCGCTACGCATGATCAAGTCCCAGAGCTGATAAACAAAATGGACGCCTCGATTTTTTTTATAAAGCCCACCTTTTCAAAGCAAAGCTCTGCGCCTACTAAGCTAGCGGAATTGTTGGGTTGTGGTGTTCCTTGTCTAGTGAATGATGGAGTCGGCGATATGTCCAAAATCATACTAGAAAATAACGTGGGTGTCGTAATCAAGAATTTTGATAGAAAGGAAATCGTTAAGAGCTTTAGAATGTTGAAGGCTCTAAGCACTGAGGGCGGCATTAGGCAACGCTGCAGGGCGACAGCACTTGACAATTTTTCGTTAAGTGAGGGTGTCAAGAGGTATAACGAAGTTTATGGAGCGATAGTTGAAGAAGAATAATCTTGATATTAATACTGTCAAAAGCTTTGGTTCAGAGTGGTCTAGATTTCCTCAGGATAAATTGAGTGAGGCAGAAGCTGAGAAAATATTTGAGAGCTATTTTAATGTTTTTCCTTTGTCCGATTTATCAAGGGATTCTGTGGGCTTCGACGTTGGCTGTGGTACCGGGCGATGGGCGAAGCTTTTATTGCCACGTGTTGGACACTTAAACTGTGTTGATCCTTCTGAGGCTCTTGAAGTTGCAAAGAGTAATTTAAGCGGATTCGAAAACGTTTCATTTTTTAAAGAATCTGTGGATTCGATTTCGCTAGAAGAAAATAGTCATGATTTTGGTTACTCCTTAGGGGTGCTTCATCACGTTCCGGATACCGAAGCGGCTATTCGTTCATGCGTAAAGCTTCTGAAACCTGGGGCGCCCTTACTTCTTTACCTTTACTACGACTTGGAGGGACGCGGTGTTTTTTTTACGAGTTTATGGAAGTTATCAAATCTTTTTAGAATCATAATTTCGAGAATGCCAAATTTCCTAAAAATGTTTGTTTGTGACTTGCTTGCGGTTACTCTCTACCTGCCTTTAGCAAGATTTTCAAAGTTTCTAAGTTGGATGGGGTTTGACGGCAAGAGTCTGCCTTTGAGTTTTTATAGTGACAAAAGTTTTTACACCATAAGAACTGATAGTAGAGATAGATTCGGAACTCCATTAGAAAAAAGATTTAATCGATCTGAGATCATTTCGATGATGAAAAACTCGAATTTAACAAAAATAAAGTTTTCTCCTTTAGAGCCCTATTGGTGTGTGGTGGGCTATAAAGAAGAAAGCATTAACTAAGCATCGATTTATTTGTGTGCGGGATAGCTGGAATCTGGGGGGTTAATTTTTCTTCGCGGAAACAGCTCCTTGAATCTGGGATTAAGGCGATGAATAGCGCTCTGATAGAGCGAGGGCCGGATGATCAAGGGGTTTATTTGGATAAAAGTGAGCCTCTTGGGTTGGGTCATACGAGACTTTCTATACTTGATCTGTCAAAGGCGGGCTCCCAGCCAATGCAATCTTGTTCTTCTAGATATTCGATGACATACAATGGAGAAATCTATAACCATCTTGAAATAAGGCACGAATTAAGCAAACAATTTCCTTCTCTAGCGTGGAAGGGGACTTCTGATACTGAAACTTTAATTGAGGCGATAGACCGTTGGGGTATTGAACCTACTTTGGATCGATGCGTTGGGATGTTTGCTATTGCTCTGTGGGACAAAAAGTCAAGACAGATTACATTGATTCGAGATCGATTCGGAGAGAAACCACTTTATTACGGGTGGACTAGATTTCATGATGCTAAAGTGTTTGCGTTTGCTAGTGACTTAAAGGCTTTTCGAGCACTGAATGGTTTTTGTAACCCTGTATCTCAAAAAGCTCTGGGACTATATTTCAAATTAATGAATGTGCCGGCGCCTCTATCGATATATGAGGATATATACAAATTGAGCCCTGGCGGAATTTTAACAATAAAAAATCCCAATAAGGTGATTGACCCAGAAGCTGCATATTCGGAAAAGTCTTATTCAAAAGATACTCTTTTAGATCGTTGGTGGAGACTCTCCTCGATATCAAATCCTCGCGAAGAGGATCTTTATACTGACGAAAGTGCGATGGTAGAAGATTTAGATCGTTTGATCGGCCAATCTGTTAAACAACAAATGTTGTCCGATGCTCCGTTAGGTGCATTTCTTTCTGGAGGTATCGATTCAACTTTAGTGGTTTCGAAGATGCAGGAATTTTCTTCTGGTAAAGTTAAGACCTTTACGCTGGGTTTTGATTCTGAGGGTTATGATGAGTCACAAGTAGCTGAAAGCACAGCCAACAGGTTGGATACAGAACACACGAATATCTTGGTGAAGCCTTCTGAGGCACTAGCTGTAATACCGAAGTTGTCAGAAATATATAGCGAACCATTTGCAGATTCATCACAAATACCCACTTACTTGATCAGTAAAGCTGCCAGTGAATCAGTCAAGGTCGCCTTAACCGGAGACGGGGGTGACGAGAATTTTGGGGGATACAACAGATATACATTGGTTCCTACAATATGGAAAAATATCAAGCACCTACCTATCGAGGCTAAAAATATTCTAAGTGCCTCTATCGCTAGTGTTCCTGCGGGCTTAATGGAGCGAAACTTAAAAATCGCGGAGCGATGGCGAATAAAAGAAAAGCTGGAAAAGCTTTCGTCGGCTGTCAGAGATGTTAACGATATAGAAGACATTTATATTAACCTTATCTCAGTTTGGTCAGAGAGAGATGGATTCTTTTCAACAAAAGATTCCAGTGCAGTAAGAGATAGGGTCAATTATTTGCTGGAGAGTCATCCGTCTTATATCCTTAAAAACGATCAAGCCAGGTTGATGTATTTAGATTCGCTTGATTATTTACCCAACGACATATTATGCAAAGTAGATAGGGCGTCGATGTCTACTAGCCTAGAGACGAGAGCTCCTTTTTTAGACCATCGGGTCGCCGAAGCAGCTTGGCGAATTCCTAAAGATCTCAAAATTCAGAGTGGGCGAAGTAAGTGGCCTCTGAGGAGGTTGCTCTACAATAAATTTCCGCGTGAGCATATTGACAGAACTAAGATTGGTTTTTCTATTCCCGTAGGTCGTTGGTTGTCTGGGCCTCTGCGAGATTGGAGCGAGTCTTTGATAAGAAAAGCAATCGCAAGTGACTTGCCTTTCTTAGACAGTCATTCAATTAAAAAAATATGGTCGGAACACTTATCAGGAAGACGAGACAGCACTAATCGTATTTGGACTCTTTTGATGTACCAACAGTGGATGGAAGACCAACGTGGATAGCTTTTCTTCGCACTTATGATTTTACAGATATATTTCGATAAATGACGAATAGAGGGGACTCATTTTCACGGCATGCAGACTCTAGTGGTTTAGCAGAAAACAATTATTGGATGTTTGCTCTCCAAAGGTATTTTGGGGTCGCAAGGGTAAAAACCTTGTCGCTTGTTTTTGTTAACTTATTACAAATAAAAAAACCATGTCTTCTTTGAAAGCTAAAAAATACCGAGTCAAATTGCCTTGCTCTCTACTTTTTAGTCCGCTACCGCTGTTGGAGCTAAATATTTGATTACATATATTGCAATGTTTCTTTATCCCGCCTTCTCTGATCTCGTTAAGTGGAGTACAAAGGGTCTACTTGCTAGTTTTCACTGGATATTAGTAGGGTTAGCTTTGATTTTGCTGATCGGCTTAAGGCATGAGGTGGGAGGGGACTGGTTAGATTATCTTAACAATAAAAACTATGGAAATTTAGGAGGCCTCTCGCTCTCAGAGGCACTAACTACCTATTTTGCTGGCGATGTCGCTTACATCTTAGTCCATTGGTTGTCAGTGAATTACGGATATGGCATCTACAGTACCAATTTATTTTGCGCGGCTTTGTTGGTTTTTGGTTTGTTGAGATTATGTGGAAGGATGCCCTATCCTTGGATTGCATTGGCCGTATCTGTTCCCGTACTGGTTATCCTAGCTGGAATGGGTTATACGCGGCAAGGAGCTGCTATGGGCCTTGTTATGCTCGGCCTCGTGTCGTTGATGCAAAATGACTTTTTTAAGTATTTATGCTGTGTCGCTTTGGCATGTTTGTTTCACAAGACCGCCATTTTTCTTTTGCCGATCGCTTTTATTTATATTTTACCAAATACGGACCGAAGAGCCTTGATAGTTTATGGTGTCGCAGTACTTGTGCTCGCAATGGTTGTGTTTTGGGTGTTAGGCCAAAGGTTCCTCCTGCTTTTTCGTTTTTATATCGTGGAAAACCTATGGGCAGGTTATGATTTGACTGGAGCCATTTCTAGAATGTCTCTGACAGTAGTCGCGGCGTCCTTTTTATTGTTGTTTCGCGACGCTTGGAGAAAAAGATTTAATGACTACTACCTCTGGTTAGGGTTCAGTACTGCTATTTTTTTACTATTGTTTCTGTTGCCTGTGGCTTCTGTGGTGGCTGACAGGTTGTCGTTTTGGTTGATTCCGTTGCAGTTGGTTGTTTTTTCCCGGCTTCCAATTTTGATATCTGATCGGTATTTTAGGAGCTTATTTGTTGTCACTACGCTCTCTGTTTACTTGCTAGCTCTGCTTGTTTGGCTGAATTTTGCGACGCATGCATACCACTGGCTCCCCTACAGCAATATTTTGTTTCTCTAGCGTCGTATCGAATTAAACAAGTGAAAAACCTGCTCTTTGTTGTAAACGTAGATTGGTTCTTTGTCTCGCATAGATTGCCTATCGCCATAGAAGCCGTAAAAGCGGGCTATAAGGTCAGCGTGGCAACAACTATCACCGACAAAAAGGATGAAATTGAAAAGCACGGAATTGAGGTGCATTCCTTAAAAATAGATAGAGGGTTGTTTTCGATTTTCGAAGTAATTGCTTTAATTTTTAGGCTAACTGTTCTGTTTTTTAAGGAAAAACCAGACATTGTTCATTTAGTTACAATCAAGCCTGTGATTCTGGGCGGTATTGCGGCGAGATTGCTCAACATAAAAAGTATTGTGTACGCCATTTCTGGAATGGGATTTGTTTATACCGCGCAGGGTAGAATTGCAGTTTTCAGAAAATCACTGGTAAGTTTTTTATACAAATTGGCCCTGCGAACTGATGGATCGCAAATTATTTTTCAAAATAACTACGATCTTGAAATGTTGTCTAGAATCAAATTTTTACCAGAATCCTCAGTTTCTATGATCAAAGGATCCGGTGTTGATTTGACAAGATTCAGGCCTAACCCGAGCTACAGGGTAAAAAAACCCAAGGTAGTCATGGCGGCTAGGCTTCTTAAGGACAAGGGGGTTATAGAGTTTGTCGAAGCGGCTCGAATTTTAAGTGCTGAAATGGAGGCTGCCGCTGAATTTCTTTTGGTTGGGGAGGTGGATCTAAGCAATCCTGCATCTCTTCAAAAAGAAGAAGTCGAGCAGTTGCAAAAAGAGTCCTTTATAAAATGTATGGGTCACAGAGAAGATATGGAGAACATACTTCAGGAAGCTGCAATATTTGTTTTACCGTCCTATAGAGAAGGGTTGCCTAAGGTTGTGTTGGAGGCCTCAGCATGCGGAAAACCTGTTATCACAACGGATGTGCCTGGTTGTAGGGACGCAATTACACCGGCTGTAACAGGGCTCTTGGTTCCACCTAGGGATGTTGGTTCACTGGCTTTATCAATAAAATACTTATTACAGAATGAATCAAAAAGGGAGGAATTTGGTATTGCCGGAAGAAAACAAGCTGTTAGAGAGTTTGATCTGGAGCTAGTTATTCAAAAACATTTGGAGATATATGCACTTTTAGTGAGAGATGCACAATGAATGTGGGAGTTACGGGAGCTTCTGGGTTTATTGGGACCGCCCTTGTGAGAAGGCTATGTCAAGACAAAAAACTAAATGTCAAAGCTTTTACTCGGCAACCCTCCGGTCAAGGATCCTGGGGCAACCTGGAAGTCGAGACTATTCCTGACCTTCAATCTGAGCGAAGTATAGAAAGTTCGCTTAGAGGTATAGATACGCTGATCCATCTTGCAGCGAGAGCTCATGTCTCGGCTAAGACTAAAACCGACATCGATAATGTCAAATCAATCAACATAGAAGGCACTCGAAAACTGGCTTTAGATGCTAAAAAAGCAGGAGTGAAGCGCTTTATATTTCTGAGCAGTATAAAAGCGATGACAGATGATACTTCCGAAGCCCTTCCAATTACCGAAAGGTCAAGAGTCGCACCCAAAGACGTTTATGGAGTTTCGAAACTCGAAGCTGAAAACGTTTTGCTGGAAATCGCGCGAAAATCAAGATCGTTTGAAGTAATAATCATTAGACCTCCCTTGATATATGGTCCAGGCGTCAAGGCGAATTTTTTGAAAATCGTCAATCTAGTCAAGTCAGGGTTACCGTTGCCTTTTTTGGGAATTAACAATAAGAGAAGCGTGCTATTCTTGTATAACTTGACGGATTTTATTGAGTTATTACTTAAACAGACTCGCTTAAAATCGACGGTGTTTTTAGTAAAGGATGAACGTGATCTTTCTACCTCTGAGCTTTGTTCGAAAATTGCTGATTCTTTAGCTATTAAAGTTAGGCAATTTTACATTCCGCCAAAATTGTTAAAAATAGGATTCGCTATTTTAGGAAAGCAATCAGTTGGCGATAGGCTGCTTGGTTCGTTGCAAGTTGATGATCGAGATACGTTAGCCGAACTCAACTGGAAACCTAAATATTCAATTGAAGAAGCTCTTAAAATAACTCTAACCACAACGAAATGAATTTAAGCAAAGGTTCAGTCTGATGGAAATTTTAGAAATGCTCGGTAGGTCGAGGCCTATTTTTATCAAAGATATTGAAAATAACGAAGAAGTGTTGAGGGAGATTATAAAAGAATCAAGCTTTCTGGTGTTAGGTGGGGCGGGAACCATAGGACAGGCAGTAGTGAAGCAGCTCTTTATACGAGAGCCTAGGATTCTTGATGTCGTCGATATTTCAGAAAATAATCTCGTAGAGTTAGTTAGAGACTTGAGAAGTTCTAAAGGTTATATAAAGGGCGATTTTCGAACATTCGCGTTAGATTGTGGAAGCCCTATATTTGAAGCGTTTCTGCACATTAATAATGATTATGATTATATTTTTAATCTAACGGCTCTTAAACATGTTCGAAGTGAAGATAATCCTTACACGATTATGCGGATGATAGAAGTTAATATCTTGAATACTGTTTCAACAATTGAACACTTTATCTCAGCCGAATCGAAGAAATATTTCGCGGTTTCAACAGATAAAGCTGCTAATCCGGTGAATATGATGGGTGCTAGTAAATCCATTATGGAACTTTTTCTCCTCTATTACTCACAGCGATTACCGATTTCTACCGCCAGATTTGCGAACGTTGCATTTTCCGATGGGTCCTTGCTTCACGGTTTCCTGCAAAGGTTTGCAAAAAAACAACCAGTGTCTGCTCCTAAAGACACATTAAGATTTTTTGTGACAGGTGAAGAATCTGGTCAATTGTGTTTGCTATCTGCCATCTTGGGAGATGCCGGTGAGGTATTTTTTCCTAAGGAGAGTAAAGAGCTCCAGTTAACTTCGTTTCCGGATATAGCCCGCAGGTACTTTGCCTCATTTGGATATGAACTCGAAGAATGCTTCAGCGAGGAAGAGGCGAGAAATAAAACCAAGGAGCTTCTAAAGCGAAAGAAGTGGCCTTGTTATTTTTTTGAAAGCGACACTACTGGAGAGAAGCCGTTTGAAGAGTTTTACACTTCAGAGGAAAATCCTGTTCTAGACCGTTTTGATGGTATCGGGGTTATTAAAAAATCTTGGGAAGAGAAAAATACTGAAACTTTGCACCTGTTTCTTAGTGAGATTCAAGAAATGCTCCGAGAGGGAGCCTGGACTAAGCAACACTTAGTGAATAGCTTCAACAAGATATTGCCCAAGTTCGATCATGTTGAAAAAGGCAAGTATCTTAATTCGAGAATGTAGGATGGTTATAAGATCTCTGGATATTATCTTTTCGGCGCTGGCACTTATCCTTCTATCACCCTTTCTAATTTTGATCGCTCTTATTCTCCGTTTCACTGGAGAGGGCGAGATATTCTACATCCAGGATCGTGTTGGAATTGATGGAAAAATATTCGGCATTTTTAAGTACGCGACTATGTTGAAAGATAGTCCTAATATGGGTGCTAAGACGATAACAGAGAGAAATGACCCTCGTGTTTTACCATTCGGAAGTTTTTTGAGAAAAACGAAAATAAAT
>MDTG01343583.1_pt1 | contig 19626 bp, 17 predicted proteins | sample 811421 | NCBI WGS metagenome assembly MDTG01 (sample SAMN05326645, study PRJNA326480) | marine metagenome | isolation source: seawater | place: Pacific Ocean: South East | collected 2011
GCACCAAGATTTATAACCACTGATTGCCCAGCATTGATATTTCCACCAAGTGGTGAATAACCCAATACACCACCTCCAAGATCTTTTACTAAAAAATTCATGTAACCACTCCATGCAGGATCTGCATCATTACCTCCACCAAAATCATATCCTATGGTTACTGCAGGTCCGCCTTCAACTAAATCATCGTCAGTATCTGGAGGGTGTAGGGCGGTCGCAATACAAAACTGTATGTTGGCAGCTCCGTGATCAACACCTGGGTAAAAAGCACTTGCTGGAGTCCAAAGATTTGCATCCGGATTAGTCGCCGTAAAATCTCCATTTAATATATCAATTTGGTTTTGTGCCAAAGCTTCCAAACAGGCCCTATCAGATTCTAATCCACCAGGAAAATGAACTGCAACAGGAATTACAATGGGATCCATTTGATTAAGACTAAATTGATTTTGAATTCTTTGCTTTACTGCTTGCTTAAATCTTTTTTGATTTAATTCCCATTGCATTGCAAACTCTGGATCTTTCATCATCTCGTCCATATGGGCCTCCATTCCACATTTTTCATGTTGAGCAAAAAGACTATAGAATACTAGTAAGGTAAACAACAATAAATATTTCCGCATAATCATCTTGTATTATAATGTTGTGGTTTTATTGTTATAAAAATATCTGTGTCATCAACCCTAATCAATTGAATGGAAGGGCTGTGGAATTTAAAATCATATTTCAAGGGATTAAAACTCAACAAATCAAAGTATTTGTCTCTTTCTAAATCCTTTACAAAAGCATCAAAAACAGGTATCTCGGATAACATTGTACATGGTTTTTGATTCTTTGGATCACTAACCTCCTGGATGAGAACTCGATTACGCAAAATTTCTTTAACGGCTAACACTCGTGATGGCCTATTTAGAATCTCTTTTTGTAATTCATTACCATAGACTTCCTTCAACATTTGTAGTTCTTTTGCAGAGAAACTTTCAGCAGTATTTTTATTAAAAATAATGACTTCAGAATTTTGGGGTTTTTTGGACTTATTTTGAGAATGAATCACCCCAACAGCTAACAGGAACAAAAAAATATTAAAATGAAATAATTTCATAAAAAGTTTAGTTTATAAAGTCAGCTAATATTTGATGAAACACAATATTTTCAATAATGTAGACTAATATGAGTTCCCTTTACACATTTCTGAGCATATAAACATATGAATTTTTTCAATATTAACTGTAATGATTTCATGAATAATGTTAATAATGTTAAATGCAAAAGGTGTTAATGTTTAAAATAATTATCTTTGCTATGATTTTACAACTTTAAATAAACCTGATGAAAATTAAATTTACAGAAGAAGAGTTAAAGAAATTTGACCACATGGGAGATAATCACATTGGTACTAGCGCGGAAACACCAATTCATAAAGATGCGTTCAAATTAAATGATAGCGAAAAAATTGAAATAATAAGAGACGATGTCAAGCATATTATGAAAACTCTCGGCTTGGACCTGACCGACGATAGCTTGAAAGGTACTCCAAACAGAGTTGCAAAAATGTTTATCAATGAAATATTTAGCGGACTGAATCCTAAAAATAAGCCTAAGGCTTCAACTTTCGAAAATAAGTACAAATACGGGGAAATGTTAGTTGAAAAAAACATCATTGTTTACTCTACGTGTGAACACCATCTTTTACCAATTGTAGGAAGAGCTCACGTTGGTTACATCTCTAACGGTACAGTGGTTGGTTTATCCAAAATGAATCGAATAGTAGATTATTATGCTAAAAGACCCCAAGTACAAGAGAGACTAACTATACAAATAGTAAAAGAGCTACAAGAGGTTTTGAAAACCGAAGATGTGGCTTGCGTAGTTGATGCCAAACACCTTTGTGTCAATTCAAGAGGAATTCGAGACATTGAGAGCAGCACTGTCACAAGTGAATTTGGAGGTCAGTTCAAAAATAAAAATGTTAGGCAAGAGTTTCTGAATTACATTCAACTTGAAACAAAATTTTAATCTAAATACAAAATGTCCTTGTACGCTAAGCATGACATATATGTATACAATTCTATTTCAGGAAAAAAAGAATTACTTAAGCCAATAAATAAAGGGTTTATTGGAATGTATGTTTGCGGACCAACTGTTTACAGTAATGTACATTTAGGTAATCTGCGTACCTTCATGTCTTTTGACATGATATACCGATATTTTAAACACTTAGGTTACAAGGTTAGATATGTAAGAAATATAACTGACGTTGGGCATCTTGAAAATGACGCAGATGAGGGTGAGGACAGGATTGCTAAAAAAGCTAGATTAGAGCAAATTGAACCTATGGAAGTTGTTCAAAAATATACTGTTGATTTTCACAATACTTTAAATAAGTTTAATTTTTTACCGCCAAGTATTGAACCAACAGCAACCGGGCATATTATAGACCAAATTGAAATTATTAAATCAATCCTAGAAAACGGTTTTGCATATGAATCAAACGGATCTGTTTATTTCGATGTTATAAAATATACTGAATCAAATAATTATGGAATATTGAGTAACAGAAATATTGAGGAATTAATACACAATACCCGCGAACTTGATAGTCAATCTGACAAAAAAAACCCAAAAGATTTTGCCTTGTGGAAAAAAGCAGATACAAACCACATTATGCGTTGGCCTTCTCCTTGGGGATTAGGTTTTCCAGGTTGGCACATAGAATGCACGGCAATGAGTATTAAATATTTAGGCAAACAATTTGATATACATGGAGGTGGAATTGACCTTAAATTTCCTCATCACGAATGTGAAATTGCCCAGGCACAAGCATGGAACGGGTGTAAGCCAGTAAATTATTGGATACATACAAATATGCTTACACTAAATGGCAAAAAGATGGCTAAATCCACTGGAAATAATATTTTACCAAATGAAATTTTAAATGGAAACACTGACCTGCTTTCTAAAAGCTTTTCGCCTTCTGTAGTTAGATTTTTTATGATGCAAGCTCACTATAGAAGTATTTTAGATTTTAGTGATAGTGCTCTTGTAGCCTCAGAAAAAGGATTCCAAAAATTGATGGAAGCCCTCGAAACTGTCAAGGCGATAAAGCCCTCAAAATCTTCAACATATTTTGATGTAGTATCATGGAAAAAACGCTGTTATGATGCAATGAATGATGATTTTAACACACCCATTCTAATTTCAGAATTATTTAGTGCTGTGAAATTTATTAATCAAGTGAATGAAGGTTCCAACAATGTTTGCGAATCAGACTTGAAAATAATAAAAAATACTATGGAGTGCTTTGTATTTGATATACTTGGCTTAGAAAGTAATAATATTTCATCCAAAAATACAAAGTTAAATGAAGCGATTGAATTGCTAATTAAATTAAGAAATCAAGCTAGAAAACAAAAAAACTTTGATCTATCAGACGAGATCAGAAATCGGCTTGAAGAAATTGGTATAACTGTTAAAGATCATAAAAGTAAAACAAATTTCTAGATAAATTAATAATGAGGTCATCAATTCAATCGGTAATGATTAAACTAATCAAATTTTATCAAATTTGGGTATCTCCAATTTTTCCACAAAGATGTAGATTTAATCCAACTTGCTCTGAATACTTCATTCAAGCATTAAAAACTCATGGGCTATTTAAAGGAACTTTGCTAGGAATCAGACGAATTTCAAAATGTCATCCGTGGGGATCTAAAGGAATTGATCCTGTGCCAGCTCCAAAAAAAGAGATTTAATTACAATGTATGAAACATTTTAACTCTAATGCTTAAATAGGATTAATTATGGATTTATTACAAATTGTTTGGGAACCTACATCTGACGGTATTAAGTTATTTGGAAATCTAAAGATTCACTATTATAGCCTAATGTGGATGATAGCTTTTATTCTAGGCTATCAAATCATGAAAAGTATTTTCAAATATGAAAGTCAATCTGAAAAAAAGCTAGATAGCTTATTTATGTACTCTGTTTTGGGAATTATGATCGGAGCGCGTTTAGGTCATGTAATTTTTTATCAACCGGAGCTATTTCGACAAGACTTCCTTAGTGTTTTTTTACCCTTCAAATTTAGTGGTGGTTTTCAATTTACTGGATTTCGTGGACTTGCTAGCCATGGAGCTACGATCGGTATGATTATATCAATGTTTATATACAACAGAAAAGTTTTAAAAAAATCTGTTTTGTGGATTTTGGATAGAGTGGTAATAGCTTGCGCCTTGGGTGGTATTTTTATTAGAATTGGAAATTTTTTTAACTCCGAAATTATCGGTAAAGCAGCCGATCAGGATTTACCATGGGCTGTTATCTTCAAAAATATTGATAATGTACCAAGGCACCCAGGACAGCTTTATGAAGCCTTTGGATACATATTTGTTTTTTTAATAGTATATGCTGTGTACTGGAAAACAAAAAAATCAATACAAGAAGGCTATCTTTTTGGTTTATTTTTAATTCTGTTAATGACTGTTAGAGTCTATGTAGAAAAATTTAAAATTCCTCAAGTTGATGGACGTGAAGATTGGATCCTAGGATTGAACACTGGTCAGGCACTTAGTATACCATTTATATTAATAGGCATATTTTTTATAGTTAATAGCAAAAGGAAATTAGAATATTGAGAATTCTTTTAAAATATTTTTTTAAGATTTTTGGCCTGCACGCTTTATAGTATCATGCATTATAGGAGTTGCTATAAATACTGAAGAATATGTTCCCACCAATACTCCAACAATTAAAGCAAATAATAAGCCTCTCAGTGAATCCGCACCAAATACAAACATTGCTAATAGCACAACTAAGGTTGTAAGTGAAGTATTCAAGGTTCTACTTAAAGTACTATTTAGTGCACTATCCACTATTCTCATAAAATCCCAACTTGTATGCTCATTAATATATTCCCTAATTCGATCAAAAACAACAACTGTGTCATTTAATGAGTATCCAATTACTGTAAGAATTGCTGCAATAAAAGCCTGATCAATTTCCATACTAAATGGTAAATATTTCCATGCAATTGAGAAAATTCCTAAAACAATCAAAACATCATGGAAAACAGCCGCAACTGCACCTAAAGAAAATTGCCACTTTTTAAACCTTATCAATATGTATAGGAAGACTACAATTAAAGACCCTAAAATAGCCCATAATGAAGAAGTCTTGATATCATCAGCGATGGTAGGGCTAACTTTACCTGAATACATTTTCCCAACATTGTTTTCTGCTTTAACAAATTGTTTATATGAAGTTCCCTCCGGTAAAAAGGGTTTCAATGATAGATATAATTTTTCTTGAACTTCCGCATCAACCTCAGCAGAGTTCTCATTTACCTTAAATTTTGTTGATATTTTGAGCTGATTGGCACTTCCTATTGTTTTAACTTCAGCACTATTAAAAACAGAATTTAAAGCATCTTTAACTTCTTCGGTATTCATGTCCTTCGCAAATCTAACAGTATAAGTTCTACCTCCAACAAAGTCGATACCCTGGTCCAATCCAGTAGTGAACAATGAAAATAAGCCCGTTAAAATTATAGTTGCAGAAAACAGGTAGGCAAATATTCTTTTTTTTAAAAACTTAATTTTAATTGAGCTCAGTAATCCTTTGGTAAGTTTTGTTGAGAAATTAAGTCTAGCACCCCGACTCAAATTCCGATCTATTTGAAGCCTCGAAATGAAAATTGCTGTAAATAGAGATGTTAAGATCCCAATTAAAAGTGTTGTCGCAAAACCTTTAATAGGTCCTGTTCCAAAGGTATAAAGAATCAACGCTGTAAGGCCAGTAGTAATATTAGCATCTAGAATTGATGAGAGAGCATTTGAAAAGCCATCTCTAACAGCTGATTTCTGTTCTTTACCCTTTAACAATTCTTCACGCACTCTTTCATAAATCAGTACATTAGCGTCAACTGCTATTCCTATGGTTAAAACTATACCGGCAATACCAGGTAGAGTTAATACAGCACCAAGACCAGATAAAATTCCAAAAATCAATAGTATATTAAGTAATAAAGCTAAATTAGAGTAAATACCTGCTCTGCCATAATAAAATATCATCCACAATAAAACAAAGCCTAAAGCAATTAGAAATGATTTCATACCAGAATCTATTGCTTCTTGTCCAAGTGAGGGCCCAACCTCTTCTGCCTGAACAATATCGGCAGATGCAGGAAGCTTACCAGCCCGAAGAACGTTAGCTAAATCTATAGCTTCCTCAAGTGTAAAATCACCAGTAATTACAGAATTACCACCCTCAATAGGCCCCGAAGTTACCCCAGGTGCTGAATATACTACATTGTCAAGTACAATTGCGATTTGAGAGGCATTCTTATATGCGTTACCAGTCATTTTTTCCCATTCCCTAGCACCCTTTAAATTCATTTGCATTGAAACGCTGGCATCATTGTTTGGTTCAAAAGTCTGTCTTGCATCTGTTACAACTGCACCACTTAATTGAGGTTTATTAAGGGGATTACCAGCTAACGCATACAAATCAACAAGTTCACTTAATTGATCATTAGACGGGTCCGCTCCTTCGGCTAATGATCCGCTTTTCTTTGGTATTCCCCAGGCAAATTTTGTATATTTTAAATTGTAAGGTAACTTAGATCTTACCCTTTCGTCGTTAAGGTAATCGTCAAATAACTGTTGATCTTTGGCCCTAATTGATAACAATACGGGACCATCAGGCCTTCCAAGTATTGGATTTAAGTCTTCTAAAGGATTAACTTCAGAACTCTTGTTATTTTCCGCATCAGAATCGCCTATTATTTTAGATATTTCATCTTCTTTTGATAGTTGAACATCATTTATGTCAGAACCAATTTCTTGTTCAGCAACGACTTCTTTCAAAACCTCATTTGCCTGAATAAAAAATGATTGAAACTCACCTGCCTTGAAAGTATCCCAGAACTCAAGTTGAGCAGTACTTTGAAGTAATGTCTTTACTCTTTCAATTTCTTTTGCGCCTGGAAGTTCAACCAGAATACGCCCAGAACGTCCAATTCTTTGAATGTTGGGCTGGGTGACACCAAATTTATCTATACGTTTCCTTAAAACTTCGAAAGCCGATTCTATGGATTCGTCTATTTTTTTGGATAATATAGGTTTGACATCGTCATCGCTCATATCAAATGGAATTTCATCTTCCAAAGTAGAATTTCCAAAAATATCTCCGCTAGCTAATGTTTTTTTACTTTTTAAGGCGTCAAATGCAATAAAAAAATCATCAAGATAAGTGTTCTGGCTGTCTTTCTGAAGAATTTCAGCGTCGTCCAAAGCCTGAATTAGATCAGGATCATTACTCCCCTCAGCCAAACCTAAAAGAATATCTCTAACCGAAATTTGAAGAATAACATTTATACCACCCTTCAAATCTAGACCCAAATTCATAACCTTTTCCTTCACTTCTTTGTAATTAAAGGAAGTAACACCAATATCAAAAACTTCAATATTGTTTAAAGAATCTAGATAATTAAGTCGCTCGAAATTTCGTATGGTACTATAATCGTCAATTGATTCGGAAACTTTATTCGCAGCAAATTGTTCTGCTTCTTTATCTATTTGGTTGCTTTTGAAGGTGAATGATAGTTGATACAGACTAACCAAGCCGAATAAAAAAGCGAACATTCTAACTAATCCTTTGTTTTGCATTTTGATATATTTTAGCTAACTCAATTTAAATAAATCGAGCAAATATATGATTTAAGGTGTTAATTGCCAATATATTTCCTATATATTAAAATTGGCAGCGATTGATACAAGATTGATTTTTAAATAAATTTGTAAATGTAAAATTACAATTTTAACAATTGGTTTGTTTTTTTTACTCCATCGGCACTTTTGTGTAGACTTATTTTGTCTTCTTCGGTTAGCTTTATTTCTACAATTTTTTCAATTCCGTTGACCCCCAAAACAACAGGTACACCAATGCAAAGGTCTTCAAGATCATACTCTCCACACAATAGAGCTGAGCATGGAAAAATCTTTTTTTGATCACATGCTATAGCCTGTACTAACCCGCTAACTGCCGCTCCTGGTGCATACCATGCAGAAGTACCTAATAATTTAGTTAATGTTGCACCTCCAACTTTTGTGTCTTGTTTGACTTTTTCTAATCTTTCGTTTGATATAAATTGATTAACGTTGATACTATTCCTAGTGGCATGAGAAGTTAAAGGAACCATTCCAACATCGCTATGACCTCCAATAACCATTCCATCAATATCACTAACAGGGGCATCTAAAGCTTCAGCCAAACGGTATTTAAAACGAGCAGAATCTAATGCTCCTCCCATACCGATTATTCTATTTTTTGGAAGATTAGTAACGTTATGAGCTAAATATGTCATTGTATCCATTGGGTTACTTACTACAATTAGGATTGTATCAGGAGAGTAATTTACTAAATTTAGTGAAACTTCTTTTACAATTCCAGCATTGATACCTATCAGCTCTTCACGTGTCATTCCAGGTTTACGGGGTATTCCTGAAGTTATAACGCATATGTTACTATTCGAGGTTTTTGAATAATCATTTGTCGTACCAGTTATTTTAGTATCAAACCCATTTAAGGAAGCACATTGCATTAGATCCATTGATTTACCCTCAGCAAATCCCTGTTTAATATCCAATAAAATAACTTCAGAAGCAAAATTCTTTAGAGCAATATATTCTGCACAGCTGGCTCCCACTGCTCCCGCTCCAACTATTGTAATTTTCATAAATTATAGATTAAAATTAGGCATCAATATTTGCATAAATAGCATTTTTTTCAATGAATTCGCGCCGTGGGGGAACATCGTCTCCCATAAGCATCGAAAATATTCTGTCTGCCTCTGTTCCATTATCAATTTGAACTTGTCGTAATGTTCGGAACTCTGGATTCATCGTAGTATCCCACAATTGACTTGCATTCATTTCTCCGAGTCCTTTGTATCTCTGTACACTTGAGCTTCCACCAAAACTTTCAACAATGCTATCCCTTTCATTATCTGACCAGGCATATTGCTTTTTCTGTCCCTTTTTAACCAAATACAATGGAGGAGTCGCTATATATACGTGTCCACTCTCAATTAATTCCTTCATGTATCTAAAAAAGAAAGTTAAAATTAGGGTGGCAATATGGCTTCCATCAATATCTGCATCACACATTATTACAATTTTATGATAACGTAATTTTGAAAGATTCAAAGCTTTTGAATCCTCTTCAGTTCCGATTGTCACCCCTAGAGCTGTAAAAATATTCCTGATTTCTTCATTTTCAAAAACTTTGTGTTGCATAGCTTTTTCAACGTTTAAAATCTTACCTCGAAGTGGTAATATCGCTTGAAAAGCTCTATCTCGGCCTTGTTTTGCTGTACCACCCGCAGAATCACCCTCAACTAAAAAAACTTCACATTTCGCAGGATCTTGTTCTGAGCAATCACTAAGTTTTCCTGGGAGACCACCAATGCTCATAACTGTCTTTCGCTGGACCATCTCCCGTGCCTTTTGAGCAGCATGCCTTGCCTGTGCAGCTAAAATTACTTTTTGAACGATAACTTTAGCGTCATCAGGATGCTCCTCAAGATAATCGGTTAGCATTTCTGAAACAGCTTGACTAACTGAGGATGAAACTTCTCTGTTGCCAAGTTTTGTTTTTGTTTGTCCCTCAAATTGTGGTTCAGCTACTTTCACTGAAATTATTGCTGTGAGGCCCTCTCTGAAATCATCACCAGAAATATCAAACTTTAATTTATCTAACATTCCTGAATTATCTGCATATTTTTTTAATGTGTGGGTTAGGCCCCTTCTAAAGCCTGACAAATGAGTTCCCCCTTCGTGAGTATTAATATTATTTACATATGAGTGTAAATTCTCTGCATAAGATGTGTTATATATCATGGCAACTTCAACTGGAATACCATTTTTCTCACCCTCAAAAGCAATAACGGATTTCATAATTGGTTCTCTAGTTTCATCTAGATAGGCTATGAATTCTGACAAACCTTCTTCCGAGTAGAAAGTCTCGGAAATATACTCACCTTTATCGTCCTTTTGTCGCCTATCAACAATCACCACTGTAATGCCCTTATTTAAAAATGATAGTTCACGCATTCTGTTAGCCAAAGTTTCATAGCTAAAATCTTGAATTTGTGTAAAAATTTCTTTGTCAGGAGTAAAAGTAACTATTGTTCCGCGCTTTGTAGATGAGCCATTTGATTTGACAGGATACATTGGCTTACCTCGCTCATACTCTTGTTCCCATACTTTTCCATCGCGGTGGACTGTTGCTTTGAGATGAGACGAAAGAGCATTAACACAGCTAACTCCGACCCCATGCAAACCACCTGATACTTTGTAGGAATCTTTATCAAATTTACCTCCAGCACCAATTTTTGTCATTACAACCTCTAATGCCGAAACCCCTTCTTTTTTATGTATACCAACAGGAATACCTCTACCGTTATCCTCTGTTGTAATAGAATTATCTTCATTAATTGTTAGTGTAATTTTATCGCAATGTCCGGCCAAAGCCTCATCAATAGAATTGTCAATTACTTCATAGACAAGGTGATGAAGCCCTCTTGTTGCAACATCACCAATATACATTGAAGGTCTTTTACGTACATGTTCCATACCCTCAAGAGCCTGTATACTGTCGGCTGAGTATTTATTTTTCTTGATTTCTTCGCTCATTACAAATGTTAATTTCTGTTAATTTTTCCAGTTCTAACAAATATAAAAATTACTATGGGTATAAAGAAGTAATTTATCTGTTATTTAAGTGTAATTATTAACATTTTTAATGGAAAAATAAATGTGTGTGAATTAAGGCCAAATACTATTTTTAATAAATGGATATTCTGAGTTTTTATTTAATGTAAAAACCAGCTAAAACAACTATTCGAATTAAAATTATTTGTAAGCTTTATCATGAACTTTGGAAACAGCTCTGCCACTTGGATCATTATTATTTTTAAAAGCCTCATCCCATTCAAGAGCAATCTTTGTACTGCATGCGATACTTGGCTCTTGAGGTACACATAAAGCTGCAGATTCACTTGGAAAATGAGACTCAAAGATAGACCTGTAATAAAATTCTTCTTTGCTAAGTGGAGTTTGAATTGGAAATCTGAAGCGAGCATTTTTAATTTCGTGATCACTAACTTTTTTGTCAACTAATTTCTTTAATGTATCAATCCAACTATATCCGACTCCGTCACTAAATTGCTCTTTTTGACGCCATACTATACTTTCTGGTAACAAATCCTCAAAAGCTTTTCTCACAACCCATTTCTCCATTCGGTTCCCTGAAATCATTTTATCATTTGGATTTATTTGCATAGCAATATCTATAAATTCTTTATCCAAAAAAGGTACTCTGCCTTCTATTCCCCAAGCTGCTAAACTTTTATTAGCACGCAAACAATCATACATGTGTAACTTATCTAACTTACGTACAGTTTCCTTATGAAATTCTTCAGGATTAGGTGCCTTATGAAAATACAAATAACCACCAAAAAGCTCATCAGCGCCTTCACCAGAAAGAACCATCTTAATTCCCATCGATTTTATTACTCTGGCCATAAGATACATTGGAGTACTTGCTCTAACTGTAGTAACATCGTAGGTCTCAAGATTATAAACAACATCTTTGATTGCATCTAGTCCTTCTTGAATTGTAAATTCAATTTCATGGTGAATCGTACCAATGTGATCAGCTACCTTCCTAGCTGCATCCAAATCCGGAGAGCCTTCTAATCCTACCGAGAATGAATGTAATTGAGGCCACCACGCTTCTTCTGAATTTCCAGATTCAATTCTCATTTGAGAATATTTTTTTGCGATTGCAGATGTAACTGATGAATCAAGACCTCCTGAAAGTAAAACTCCATATGGAACATCACTCATTAACTGCCGCTGAACTGCTTGCTCTAATCCATTTCTGATATCTGCAATAATTGTATCATTCCCTTTAACATTTTCAAATTTTCGCCATTCCCTATCATACCACTTATTAAAACCATTTTCTTTACTGTAATAATAGTTACCTGGTGGAAATAATTCAACTTTTGTACATGTAGACTCCAAAGATTTTAATTCAGAGGCTACAAATAAGGTGCCGTTTTTATCCCAACCCATGTATAGTGGTATTATTCCCATATGGTCCCTGGCTACCAAATAACTATCTGCCCTGACGTCGTACAATGCAAATGCAAAAATTCCGTTTAAATCGTCAATGAAATTAGGACCCTTCTCTTTGTATAGTGCTAAGATGATTTCGCAATCGCTATTGGTTTGAAATTCATACTTTGAGTTAAGTTTTGATCTAAGTTCAACATGGTTATAAATTTCTCCGTTGGCTGCTAAAACGAGGTTTTTATCATTGGAAAACAAAGGCTGTTTCCCTGACTTGGGATCAACTATGGCTAATCTTTCGTGTGCCATAATAGCCTTCTCGTTATCAAAAATTCCACTCCAATCAGGCCCTCGATGTCTAATACGCTTCGACATCTCTAAAACCCTAGGTCTTAACAACTCACTTTTTTGTTTCAAATCAAATGCACAAACAATTCCACACATAATTTAAATTTTATACAAATTTGAATTTAAAAATTTAGATTAAAAACATAAATAGATAAATTGATTATGATTTATAATTTTAAATTGATTATTTAATAAAAAATGTAATAATATTAAATAAAATTTAAAATTTTAATTTAAAAATGTAATTAAGGAATATTTAAATATTTATGGGTTTGAAGGGAAATTTTCCATTTTGGATTTGCCATAACATAGTCAACTATTAATGGTATTATTTTTTCTCTTACGCTCCACTCAGGCTGTAGATACAACACACAACCTACCGAAACTTTTTTAGCTTGGTTTTCTGCAAATCTAAAATCATCTTTATTGTAAACTATTATTTTAAGCTCATCAGCTCTTTCGTAAACTTCTCCAATTGGAAGCTTCTGCTTTTTGGGAGATAAGCAAATCCAATCCCAAATTCCTGTTAATTTAAATGCGCCAGATGTCTCAAGATGGGTTTTAAATTTATTCAGTTTTAAAAGATTTGTTAAAGGCTTCATGTTCCACATTAATGGCTCTCCTCCTGTGACAACAATTATATTACTAAACTTTTTAGCATCGTTAACTATTGATGCAATATCAGTTGGCGGGTGAATATTTTCATCCCAACTTTCCTTGACGTCACACCAATGACAGCCTACATCACACCCACCTATTCTTATAAAATATGCCGATGATCCCTTATGATATCCTTCCCCTTGAATCGTATAGAAGGCCTCCATCAAAGGTAACATTTGACCAGAATCAACAAGTAAATTAATATTAACAGACATAGATTACAAAAATAGTTTACAGTTTTATGCTAAATTATAAAAAGTTGATTTATTTCTTTGAGCTGAGGTTTTATATCCTCAATTTTGTAAAAGAAAGTTATTAGAAATCTACTAATAATTAATCGGATAATTATATTATAATTACAGCTATGTATGTAATAACACAAATTAAAAAGAAAATCAGCTTTGATCTAATTTAATATTATGAAAATTTATATTGCTAAAATTATTGGAGCCTATATAAATATCATTAGTTATTTATCAATTAAATTATCTTCGGCAATAGCGCTGGAGCTGTTTTCTAAGCCTTTCAAAGGACGATTCAAATCAAAAAATTTTTTCTTGGAATCGTCAAAAAAAAAATTTCTTTATCACAATGGACTAAAAATTGCTACGTATCACTGGTCAGGTCCAAAGGAAACCATACTATTAGCACATGGATGGCAAAGCAATTCTGGACGATGGAAAAATCTAATTCTAAGATTAGCTAAATTGGGATACAACATTGTTTCATTGGACGGGCCTGGGCACGGATACTCAGGAAATAAGAGTTTTAATGCTATACTATATTCAAAATTTATTGGGGTTGTTTGCGGCCAATATAATCCTTCAATTTTAATAGGGCACTCTGTTGGAGGAATGGCAATTTCATACTTTTTATACAAAAGTCAATACAAAAAAATTGATAAATTTATATTTCTAGGCTCCCCTTCTGGATTCACTAATATTCTAAATAATTACATTATTCTAATGCAATATAACAATAGAGTTCGCAAAGGATTAGAGCTTAGAATCCAAGACAGATTTAAACTCCCATCCTCCTATTTTAACACAGCTAATTTTATTAAAAAAATTGATTGTCGAGGACTTATCATACATGATAAAGTAGATCCCATAATTCCATACTCAGATGCATTGGAAATATTTTCAGCTCATGAAAAAAGTCAATTATATACAACTGAAGGTTTGGGACATGGTCTAAAAAGTAACAAGGTTACAGAAAAAATTATCGAATTTATCCAAGACTAAACTTTTCGTAATTTTACTCATATGAAATATAAACCCCGGCGAATAAATAAATATTTAAGCGAATTAGGCTATTGTTCTAGAAGGCAGGCGGACAAACTAATTGAGGAAGAACGTGTAATGGTAAATGGAATAATAGCAAAAATTGGTGGGAAAGTCTGTGATGATGATGTGATAAAGATTGATGGTGATATTGTAAAGCAAAAAAAAATAAAAAAAACATACATCGCTTTTAATAAACCTGCTGGAATTGTTTGTACAACAGACACCAAAAGGGAAAAAAATAATATAATAGATTTTATAAATTTCAAATCCAGAATATTCCCTATTGGTCGTTTGGATAAGGAAAGTGAGGGACTAATATTATTAACAGATGATGGAGATATCGTCAATAAGATATTAAGATCTAGCAATAACCATGAAAAGGAATATATAGTGTGGGTCAATAAACCAATTTCTCAAACTTTCATCAAAAGGATGTCCGAAGGAGTGCCAATTTTAAATACAATGAGTAAGCCCTGCGTAGTACAAAAAATAACAAATACAAAATTTAAAATTGTTCTAACTCAAGGTCTAAATAGACAAATAAGAAGAATGTGTAATTACATGGATTATGACGTAGTCAAATTACAAAGAATTCGAATTATTAATATTAATTTAAAAAGCAAGTTAGGAGAATATCGTCAACTAACAGCTGATGAAATTAATAATTTAAATCACCAATTAAAAAACTCTAAACAATGATTAAACCGAATGTAATTTATCCCTTTCATTTAGCAATTCCAGTGTGGGATCTAAGTCTCTCAAAAAAATTTTACAAAGATATTCTGGGGTGCACAGAAGGACGCTCTGATAAAAACTGGATAGACATGAACTTATTTGGTCATCAATTGGTACTGCATTATAAAGCAAAAGAAAATCAAAGTTACTCAAACAAGGTGGACGGAAAAAACGTTCCTGTTCCGCATTTTGGTGTAATACTTGAGTGGAAGGTATTTCAAAAATTTGCAAAGAGACTTAAACAAAAAAAAGTGAAATTTATTATTGAGCCTTACATAAGATTCGAGGGAAAAGCTGGGGAACAGAGCACGATGTTCTTTTTGGACCCATGTGGAAATGCAATTGAATTCAAATCATTCAAAGATTTTAACAAAATTTTTTCTAAAGAAAGTTAAGCGTGTTTTTTGTTGTAAGCTTGTAGAGTATTTTTAAGTAACATTGCTATAGTCATTGGACCTACTCCACCAGGAACAGGGGTTATATAACTAGTCCTTTTAGAAACATTTTCAAAGTCTACATCACCAACTATTTTATATCCTTTTTTTGTTGAAGAATCATTTACTCTTGTGATTCCGACATCAATGACTACAGAATCCGATTTTATCATATCAGCTTTTAAAAATTCAGGAATGCCCAATGCTGTAACAATAATGTCAGCTTTTTTGGTTAAATCTGATAGATTTTGAGTTCTGCTGTGAGCTACTGTCACAGTTGCATTGCCTGAAATTCGCTTTTGACTCATTAATATACTAAGTGGGCGTCCAACAATGTTGCTTCGCCCAATAACAACCACATGTTTACCCGAGGTTTTTACATTGTAGCGTTTCAAAAGCTCAATGATACCGTAGGGAGTGGCGGAAATAAATGTAGGTAAACCCAAACTTAGCTTACCGACATTTGTCGGATGAAATCCATCAACATCTTTATCAGGGCTGATAGCCATCAATATTTTTTGCTCATCCATGTGGTTTGGAAGTGGTAGTTGAACAATAAAACCATCAATTTTAGAGTCCTCATTAAGGGCATGTATTTTTTTTATTAAACTTATTTCAGGGGTGCTCTCCGGTAGTTTAACCAAAGTAGATTGAAAACCAACAAAATCACAAGCTTTGACTTTGGCACCAACATAAGTCATGCTCGCTCCATCATTACCAACAATAACTGCAGCCAAGTGAGGAGGACGCATTCCGCTTTCTCTTATTTTAGAAACGCTCTGTGCAATTTCAATTTTAATATCATTACTAATTTTTCTGCCATCAAGTAAATCCATTCTAAACAAATATTAATTTGGCATATTTTTCATCATTTCCATCATTTGAGCACCTTTTTTCCCTTGCATCATTTTCATCATTTTACTCATTTGATTAAATTGTTTCATTAATTTATTAACTTCATCCAAAGAAGTTCCGGATCCGGTACTAATCCTTTTTTTTCTACTATGATTGATGATTGAAGGATTTGAGCGCTCATTTGGAGTCATGGATTGAATAATAGCTTCAATGTATTTGAAAGCGTCATCATCAATATCCACTCCTTTTAAAAATTTCCCTGCTCCTGGAATCATGCCCGCTAGATCCTTCATATTGCCCATCTTTTTAATCTGTTGTATTTGTTTAAAAAAATCATCAAACCCAAATCTGTTTTTAGCAATTTTCCTTTGTATTTTTCTAGCCTCTTTTTCATCAAATTGTTCTTGAGCACGTTCTACCAAAGATATCACATCGCCCATTCCCAAAATTCTATCAGCCATTCGATCCGGATAGAATATATCAATAGCCTCCATTTTCTCACCAGTCCCTATAAATTTTATAGGCTTATTTACAACTGACTTAATTGAAATTGCAGCTCCTCCCCTTGTATCACCGTCTAATTTTGTTAAAATAACACCATCAAAATTTAAAGTATCATTAAATGCCTTTGCTGTGTTGACAGCATCTTGACCTGTCATAGAATCAACAACAAAAAGAGTCTCGTGAGGCTTTACAGCTTTGTGTATATTTGAAATTTCTTCCATCATGGCTTTATCTACTGCTAATCGTCCTGCAGTATCTATTATAACTAAATTGCATCCCTTTGAACTTGCTTCAGATATTCCAGATTTGGCAATTAAAACAGGATCTTTACTTTCAGGCTCACTATACACCTCAACTCCTAGCTGGCTACCAATAATATTTAATTGCTCGATCGCGGCAGGGCGATAAATATCACAGGCAATCAAAAAGGGTTTCATTGATTTTTTGTCACGTAAAAATTTTGCCAGTTTACCTGAAAATGTGGTTTTCCCTGATCCTTGAAGTCCAGATAATAAAATAATCGATGGATTGCCTGAAAGATTAATCCCAGACGAATTTCCACCCATTAGTTCAGCCAACTCATCTTTGACAATTTTTATCATCAATTGACCAGGTTGGAGTGTAGTTAGTACGTTTTGGCCTATGGCCTTTTCTTTTACCTTTTTGGTAAATTCCTTTGCAATTTTATAATTTACGTCAGCATCTAATAAAGCTCTACGAACTTCTTTTAGAGTCTCAGCAACATTAATTTCAGTGATACTACCATGTCCCTTCAGGACGTGTAATGCTTTATCTAATTTTTCTGTTAAATTGCCAAACATTCAAAATAAATTTAATGTACACTAAAGTAAGTAAATATTTTGTTTATTTATAGACAGAAAGCTCAATAAAAAAATTAGGGAGTTGATTTCGAAATCTGAATGAGCTTACCATTGTAAAATTTATGTCCAGAAATTGAAAACTGAAAAATCTGTGATGCCATTTCAGCAGCTGTATTAGGAGCATTGTAACCTGGAAAAACTTCGTCTAACATCTCTGTCTGGACCGCACCCAAAGCCAAAACATTAAAACTAGGCCCACTATTTTTATATTCCTCTGCCAAAAGTTCAGTAAGAGTTATTAATGCTCCCTTACTTGAACTGTATGCAGATAAACCAGAAAACTTCATCGACCCCTGAACTCCACCCATAGAGCTAATATTAACAACATGACCATCCTCAGACATAAAAGGAATTACATGTCGCGTAAGCTCAGCAAGACCAAAAACATTGGTACCGTACAAAGTTTTGAAATCTTCATAATTAGTTTGGGAAAAGGGTTTATTAATTATTGCACCTGCATTGTTAATTAAAATGTCAACATTTCGCCAATTCTTAGAAATAAAATCTTTGACTTTTATATAGCCAGTAGAATCGTTTAAATCATATGGAATAACAGAAACATTTTTTAAATCCAATTTGGTTATTGGGCCTGTGTTTCTAGATAATGCTAAAACATTATAATTTGCATTGGAAAAAAGTGAAACAAGTTCATAGCCTATACCACGGCTTGTACCTGTTATAATAACTGTTTTTTTTACTCCCATTTTATAAATTTTAACGCGAAGATACTAAAAGAGAAGTGAAAATTTTAACTAAAATTTCTTCTAAAGGATATCTTCGATAAGCCGTAAAGCATGATCAATAAAATAATAACAAAAACCTCAAACCACATTACATAGTAAGGCCATTCTCCTATTACAAGTGGGTTATTAACTTTAGGGGGCTCTGCCAAATACATGTAATTACCTCCAATGTAGAAATTGAACGGCATTATAAAAACTAACAATATATTAAGTATTATAAAGGTCTTCAACATCGATTTTTTTGATAGCTTTAAACCCAAATTTCTTAGGAAAAAAATTGGCATTATAAAAATAAGATTGTGACGAACATAAAAAACAAAATAAACATAAATACTGCCGTCGTAACTACTCATTTGAGGAGTCAAAATACCCATTATACCGCCAATAATTCCAGTGTAAAAAACGAAATCAAATAAAAATCCCTTGTTTTTTAAAAATGGAAGAATTGATAAAATAAAAGCTGAAATACCACAGAGATGCAACGGTAGGTCCTCAGAGGTGTCCCAGTTACCAATCAAATATGTTCTCAAGGGACTAATAACAGACGATAAAAAAAGAATTATACCCATAAAATAGGATATATAAGTATTCTGCTTAAAATTTAAAAAATTAGCAAAAATCAAAAACGAAAGAATCGTAAATAATGAAATAAGGCTATTCCTTATCCACTCACTTGACATAACCGCGATGACGTGATCCGCTTGGTCGACTTGAAATAATACTAGCAATTTGTATTGGTTTTGTTAGTGGATATAAAATTAAAAATAAAACTTTGTTATTCAAACATATTGTTATTTTTGTAATCAAAAAGGGTCATTAACTCAGTTGGTTCAGAGTGTTACCTTGACAGGGTAGAAGTCACTGGTTCGAATCCAGTATGACCCACAAAAAAATATACACTGATAATTAGCGCTTTACAAAAATAAAAAGTGTTCCCAAGTGTTCGACTCGAACTAGTGAGAATTACATAATAAAAAATTAAAATGGTAGATTAAAATTTATTCTTTTAAGACCATGTCAATACACACTACAGCTGCTAAAATCAA
>MDTG01142635.1_pt1 | contig 19625 bp, 11 predicted proteins | sample 811421 | NCBI WGS metagenome assembly MDTG01 (sample SAMN05326645, study PRJNA326480) | marine metagenome | isolation source: seawater | place: Pacific Ocean: South East | collected 2011
ATCAAAGTCTTCGTTACCAATCAATGCATCAACAATGCTCGGATAATCACCGCTTCCAAGGACGGAATTGACCCAAAGCATGGCCCACATGGATGGGAATGCGACTGGCGTAGGTGAAGCGAATGCTTGGTGTACCTCAATCGTGCTTCCATCATCAATGGTGATCAATTGCGTTGGTTCATCAAGCAATGCCATACCACCGAACGTGAAGAATTCTTCGACTTCACCATCATACATGTCGGTGACAGTATCCGAGATGGAGAGATCGAAATCACCTGGTGGCAATCCCAACTCTTCGGTTGGAATGCCTGTGAGTTCAAAGAGAACGGATGTTTCTGTTTCATAGTGGATGTTGTTTTCAAAGCAAGTATCCACGATTTCAACATCATCATAGTTGGAATAGACATAGGACTCATCTGAACCGCACTCCCAGGACAACTCTTGTCCAGGTTGTAAATCTTGCATTTCAGTGTAGAGTGGAGATGGTTCATCCATTCGAACTTCAAGCAATCCGTTGGTGATTTTGTAGGATGTTCCAAGTGTTAGTTCAATGTCAAATGGTATGGATTCGTCATCCCTCTTTTCCATTATTTCTCCACTTGCGCCGAACGTGTATTCGATATCTGCCTCAACGTCCATTTCCATGTCCATTCCATGAAGCCCCATTTCAGCATCAAAGTATTCTGTGTAGACAACGTCGGCGTTGAACAACTGTTCTGAATCGTAACCTAGTGTGAGGTCAATTCCGCCATAGGAATCTGACCACTCAGAGCTGATTGCGAAATCGTCCAACAAACCATGTCGTACGGTAAGTTCAGTTACCTTTGTAGAAAAGTCGGTTTGGACACCGTCAACAGTGAGGGTTTTCATTGGACCGTCGTACTGTTCAAAGACAATGGTGGTACTTCCTGAAGTCACACTTCCAATGAGAATCTCAATTCCTGCATCATCCCCTGCATTCATCACTTCTTGGAAGACTTCTTGCAAATCAATTCCGATCATTGAATCAATGTCTCTGTTAAGGTTTGAATAGTCGTATTCAATGCCCCAAGCGATAGGTTCTTGTTCATCTGCTGCAACGCTTGTCGGCAAGGTTGTAGCAATCAATAGGCTTGTGAGGAGGAGCGCTAGTGCTTTTCTCATGATTGATATGTTGAATAATTCGTATATTATTGTATGGGCGACGTTGTTGTCTTTGATTAAACGCCATCCCAGTCTAATTTCTCTTCAACTTCGGCTTCATCGTCTGTTGCCTTCTCTTCAGCGATTCCATCACCAAATACGCCCCAAGAATCAATCAATTTCATCTCTTCAGCTGTCTTTCTGCGACGTTGTAGGGCAATCAGGAGTGCGGCGAGAATTGAAATCGATACGCCTCCAATAATAACCCCTGTTGACATGATCCCAGTATTGTCCGCTTCAACAACTTTGAGCGGCGTGTAGAGAATGTCAACACTTGCTGCATCACCTTCACCATCGGTAGCTATCACTTTGAGACTCGGTTGCCCAACACCTGATGGTTGGAAGCCAAGCTTACCTGTCCAGATTCCGTCGCCATCATCATCGGAGAGGTTGAAGGACCATGTCTGAATTTTATGGACAATATCGACACGAACAGAATCGGTTGTTCCATCAGCATCGATGAGTTGAACAGACACATCCAAGGTGACTCGTTCATCGGATACAAACTCCGTTTGCGAGAGATCAAGGCTAGTCTGGACCAATTCAGGAAGACTTGATCGAACTGTGAAGTTGATGTGTTCTTCCGATGACGCACCTCGAGCATCTTGCACAAACAACGACACGTGGTGTGAACCTGGAGTAAAGACTTGCGTAAACGTTGATTGTGTACTCAACACGCTTGTTTGTGCACCTGATTGATGAAGACGCCATTCACGTGCAACAAGGTCATTGTCAGCATCACTTGATGCTCCTTCAAACACGATGTTCGTACCTGGATCGATGGAATCAAGATTTGCTGGAGTGACAATGACCGCTTCAGGATCGCTTGGAAGAATCAAGAGTTGAAGAGTTTCGATTCGAGATTTCCCTGTTTCATCCACCAATTCAATTTGTATATCTCGAAGACCAGAATCAAGTTGCAAATCATGAACCTCTGAGGTTGAAACATCATTCAAGATTGAAGTATATGTTGAGGTTTGTTCATTGAATGCCCGTACTGTCATGGTGAATGCATCACCATCATAGTCAACACTTTCCCGTGCATCAAGGACAATCAAATCGCTTGAAGCGGATTGACTACCATTCGCTGGAGAATCCAGCACCAATACCGGGGCTGATTCAGCAACTTCGAGGGTCCTTGAAGCAGAAACGTTTGGATTGATACCATCGCTGAGTGTGAGCGTAATCTGATGCGTACCTGCGGAGAGTCGCGTTTCAAAGGTTAGCCAATCTTCGTCTTCTGGTGTTAATCGTCCATCAAGATCGCTTGACCAATCAATTTGCAAGAATTCTGAACCTGCTGCAGGCTCATTCTCTGCACAGTGCCACGTTCCATCGGTTGGGAATGTGAAACAAGCTGAGTCAAAGTCACCACTTCCATTGGCACTGAACGGAATCAGAACGGACGAGTCGAGGTCATCGAATAAGGTCAATTCTTCGATCACTGCTCGTGGTGCAGAATTATCGACTGTAATCAATTGAGAAACAACCGACATTTGGCCACCATGATCCATACGGTCGTCGGTGATTCGCAACTCGATTTGGTGAACGCCTCGTGAGAGATATCCATCCCAAGAAATGTTCTCAATGCCTTGTCCAACCATGAGGGTTCCATCCACATTCGACCACCATTCAAACGAAACTGGATTGTCTTCGGGATCGGCTGAACTGCTTCCATTGAAGAAAATCACATCCTCGCTTGTCGTACCATTGCGTTCGAGTGTGAATGCAACAGTCGGCATCTCATTGTACAACTTGACTTCAACGGTGTAGGTATCTGAATTTCCTACTTCATCAAATGCAACGACGTTCAAGAAAAACGATGCAGGTGGGTCGTCCGTGTAATGGTCGAACGTGTAGGTTAACAACTCAGGACAGACATATTGATTGCCCCATCCAGGACCTTGTCGGTTGTAACCTCCGAAGGAAATCATACACGCAAAGTCATCACCCTCAGGATCGAACGTTCCTGTTGTATTGATGGTGACCGTGCCGGTTTGCGGCATGATTAATTCGTTCCATTGTGTCACTGCTGGAGAAAAGGAAACGTTGAGTTCTGGTGCAAGATTGGTTAATTCGATGGTTCGTGTTTCTGAAATGCAATGTCCAGCATCATCGCAGACTTCCAACGTAAGGTCATGGATGCCATCGCTGAGCGTGAAACCAGACACGCCATCGTTGACTGAAAACGGAGTTTTGCCTTGTGTTGATGAGATGACGCCATCAAGTGAAGAGGTCCATGTGAGTGTGAGAGGGTCGTCATCCAAGTCCCATGACTTTTGAGCATCGAACAACACTTGTCCTTGCGAAGGGAACACATCTCCGTCCATCGGTGAAGTCCAGTTCAAGAATGGAGGTTGGTTGTCCAATTCAAGAACACAATACATCACTTTGTCACCATCTAAACTAACCGTTGTGGTGTTGCTTTCGCTATCATATCCGCATTCAACGGTTACATCGTTGATGATAGATGCGCCGGAATTTGTCCAACGTTGTCCAATAAAATCGGCCAATAGGACGACACCAAGATCGCTGGTAAACTCAGAAACGGATGGCTCAAATTGTCTGAAACTCACATTGGCATAAGCACCGGGAATACCATTGGACCGGTTGTTGACAACCCACACAGTGACATCCCAAGCCACATCAATGGATGCGCCTGTTGGGATGTTTGCAACGGTGAGATCAATATTGCTTGGTTGGTGCAAATGCATCACCGATGATGCGTCAAGATCGATTATATGCGCCCCAGTTGCATCGTCCATATTGGAGAAATTCACATCGGAATTCTCGACCCATACCCGTCCATCACAATCCGTCCCAATCGTGTTTCCATATCCTCCGAGATCGGGGTGATTGACAAGTTTCAGACATTCGCTTCCAACGAATTCAGTGTTGCTCAATGTTGATGGGAAATTCCCGTTGTGGTTTGCATCCCAATAGATTCCACTGTGATTCCCTTGGAGGGTCAATCCGTCGATGTTTCCAGCAGCCTGTTCAATGTACAATGCATACTGCGTCGAAGATTCATGTTCGATGTTGGCATTCAAGAGATTGAAGCGTCCACCTTGCGTACCGAGAGTCAAACCTCCATTGTCGACGTACATCGCTGGAAGGGATGCATCGATATCAGTGATGGAAAGTTGATCGAGCCAAAGATCAACTGAATCGATAACATAGACGCCATGACCTTGTGAAGCTTCGATATGGCAATTCATGCATGCAACGTCACCGGATGTTGTTTCCAAATCATTGGATTTCTGATAGGAAAGTCCAGACTTTTCCATTGCATTCGAGCCAAGCGTGCCGTCGTTCGTGGATGTGAAATTTGAGAGTGTGATGTATCGGGCATCGAAAATATGAGCGCCTGAATGACCATTATCAGCAGTGGTTAAACCATCGACAACAACCGTAGCAGAATCGATGAACAACCCTTGTTCTGAGTTGTTGTGAAGATGCCAATTGTAGCCTTGGAGTGAACCACCACTTGAGGAATGAATTCCTGGGCCTGGTGAACCACTGATTTCTAGATCTTCGAGGTTGACGGCAAAGTACGATGTCTGGATGCTTAAGCCTGCTGAATGCGCACCTTGACCTGCTTCACCAGCATCATGAATCGTCATGTTTCGAAGCGTTGTACTCGAATCGACAAAGAACAAACGAACACCAACCGATGATGCCCCATCGACCAGTACGTTCTCAAGCCATGCTCCTGTAGCATTGATTTCGATTGCAGCAACAGCAATTCCGGGCGATGTTGCACCAGAAGATCCGGTTCCACGAACAGTAAGATTTGTGAAATCTGCAGTCTCATAATTGGTGTAATTGGTGTGGTTGTTCTTGTCCAAGTAAACACCACGATACATGCTGTTACTGATGTCAACATCTCTGAAAACCGCTCTCGTATTGCCTGAATCGTCAATGTGACGAACGATGATGCCTGTATCGCTCTTATCGATGTTCAAGTCTTCAAATAAAGGAACACTATCCTCGACCCAAACACCCGCGGCTTCACCGAGAACCGAGCCTGAGATGTTGTCCATGACAACATCTCGATAAATGCCTCCTGAAGCGCCCCAAAGATTCAATCCTCGAAGCAAATGATCGGTAAAATATGCTCCTTCGACGATGGGTGTTGAACCGTCACCGACGGAAAGACCAATTCCATATCGCCAATCGTTTTGGAACGGAATATTTCGACCGGCTTGTTCAACATGCAAGTCTCGAATCACGGGGCTTGATGTTCCGAACATATCGATACCAACACGATCAGGATTGAAGATGGTTACATTGTTCAAAATTGGATTTGAACCGTACAATGTCATGCCATAAATCGAATCCTCAATGTGCATATGGTTGACGGTACTGCCCCGTCCATAGGAAGATGTGTTGAACTGAATACCTTCATGATCGCTGGTTGTTGAGGAACTTGAAAGAACGACAGGACAGGTTGACGTACCCTGAACGGTTAATCGACCGTCAACATAGATTCGAATACCTGGAGACATCACGACGCTGGTGCATGAAGTGATGATTAATTCATCTTGAACGTTGATGAAGTAATCACTTGTAAGTAACACCGTTCCTGACCAGGTCGTTGTAGATCTTGCGGATACTTCCGATGTATCGAGTTCTGCCTCATCGAGCGGTTGGACCATCGGCCCTAGCGACATCAACAGCAGGAGTGCCAGCAATAGAAATGCGAGGAATGATTGCTGTCGCTCCATACCACACCCATCCCAAGCGATAGCATTTGAAGGCACCCGTTCCATGTGTGGCGAAAGGATGAGACCCGAAGCGATAAAACCCCTCTCTCCAAGCATGCCTCGTGCCAGAAGCATTCGTCCTCGTCAAGACCGAGCCATCGCATGAGCGTGATGTGTATCTCGCATTAACTTCGCATGAAGCCGTCAAGGAAGTGCACGCATTGTATGGCGAATTTGACCTGCTTGCACATGTGAGCAGCGACTCAGCCAAGAACCTCACATCACTGTTGATGAAGGAATTCAGAGTGATTCAAGGAATTCGAGACACACAAACGCTGATTGCAGTTGAATATTGAGGCGATACGATGGCGATAGGATTTGTACTCATTACGACCATGCCGGGTGAAGAAGAGAGCGTTCGGAATGCTCTCGATTCGATTGAACATGTCACCGACCGATGGATGCTGTTCGGAGAATTTGATATCCTTGCTCGTGTGCAAGCTGATGACGAATTTACGTTAACGCGATGCATTGTTGAGGAAATTCGACCATTGAATGGTATTCAGGACACGAAGACCATGATCGGTGCTGAGTTGTAATCAGAATTGATGCATTCGCTTCGACAAATCTCGAGCACGGTTGGGACAACCAACCGCACGGTATCGAAGGATTGCTTCTCGAATTGCGAAAACGCGTTCTTGATCTCCGAACATCGATTTAACCTCCCACCACTTTGCAAGGAGGCGTCGCGCTGAGGGCGTCTCCATCGACTCGATTGTTTGAACGTCGATTTGGTCGTGCAGAAGTTGTGCTCTCTGTCGTTGTGTATCAACTAAACTTTCACAAATGAGAAGGTAGATTGAGGCTTTGTACAATGGCTGGTTCATCTGAGAGGCAGTATATTCTGCATTTTTGAGTATCAAGGAAGCCGAAGGAGAATTGGAATCGATTGATTTCAGTTCTGATTTCACTTCCAAGTATTGAACCAACGGATCGCTTGATGATGCAATCTCTCGTAATTGTTCGATGAGGAACATTGCGCCTTTGAAATCACCACGCTCGATTGCAAGAGCATGTTGCATAACGACGAGGGTTGTGAGTATGATTTGGCGATTCGTTTTATCATCTGGAAGTTCGATCTGGCCAAGAAGACGCTCGATTTGTTCGATTGCTTCATCACTTGAGGTTGGAGATAAATCATCAATGCTACGAGACAATACTGACATCAGAATCCGTAGCTTTTCGTCGGATGCATTGATGCTGTTGAGCATCGATTCAAGTTCATCCATCACACCTTTCTTTCCTTCAAATTGAGCAATTTGCAATCGAATTCTGGTGAGTTGTGTTGAATCAACGTCCTCCAAATAGTGCTTTGCAACATCAATTTCTGCTCGATTCAAAGCATGTTGAGCTGCTAATTCGATTAACGCAAGATTCTCCGATTCGTTTGTCAAAGCTTCATCGAGAAGTGTTGCAAAAGCACCCGAGTATGTATGCATGAGTTCATTTGCACGCGAGGAGAGATGGCCCGATACCTCTTCTTCACCCCGTTGAATGCGGTGATGCATCTCGAGGATGGTTGCTAAGGCGTCGTCATCTTGTTGCCAGTGTTGAATAGCTTGAAGGTGCAAATCATCGAGTTCATGCGCATCCAAGGATGATTTGCATACATTTCGAATGAGATGCTGCATTTCCATGGAGGAATCCCTCGAAGCCCATCGAAGCAAGGTATGCTCATCGAGAAGAGAAACATCATCCGGATTTGGCATACGTTCTGAAGGAATTGGGAAAGGTAAGACCAGAAATGGTGACATCGCTTCATGGACATCGGATGTTGCCTCTCCGAGCACAACCTGTTCAACATACGCCCTCACATCTTGGTCGGTTTCAGGAAGTGGTGTTGCATCATCGTACAGAAGAATAGCAAGCGGGTGGCCACCCAATGTTTCAACAATGGATGAGCGCTTGTTGCCAAGTTCTGGATTCAAGAGTTCAATCGCAGCAGTAGCGTCCAATGGACCCAGTTCAATATACGCTCCTTCAATCGACAATGTATCTCGATCACGCCCGATAAGAAGGAATGGAACATCATGATCGTCAAGCGATTTGAAGACGTTCGAAAAGGCGGTTTGATGTCTTGATGAAATGGCGTGAACATCGTCGAAAACGAGGAACACGTTCTGACCATTCAACACGGAAGCATAACCATCCACATCGAGAATTTGTGGCGCCTCAATCTCCATTCGTTGCATTGCTTCGTGGACATCGCAATAGGCATCAAGTTGCCCCCAGTGAACCTGAATTCCCTCTTCAGCCAATGTCTGAATGAGCGAACGAACAAGCGTAGACTTACCGATGCCTGGCATACCCCTAACATGAATAGGTACACCTTGATCGATCGCTTCATGCAACTGTTCCAGTTCTTCTGTTCGGCCGTGAAGAATGGTATATTCTGGAATCTGTCCTTTCAAATTTGATGATTGACGTGAGGGACGCGGTGCGACATCTTCGCCAGTTTCATGCACTGCTTGACGTCCTTGTTCTGTAATGTGGACAACCTTTCGCTTTCGCCGGCCTGCACCGATTACATGCGCCTGACGAGTCATGATGAAGCCCTCTTCTTCAAGGACGCTCATCGGCTGAAACAATGCCGAACGTACCACGCCAATTCCATCTGCAATACCTTCGAGGGAGATGCTTCGAGGAACGTCCCAAGCGGACTCAAGCGAAGCTGGATGGTCATCCAACCAACGCAAGATTCGCAACATCGAGGTCGATAACATCGGGAACGCCATGTTGACCTTGAACGCATCACATTTGATATTGTCCTTTTGTTGCGTTCTCGATTCGATGCACGTTTTTTTGACCTATGGACGCATGGTAGCGATATGGCGGTCGATGCAGCATCCATCGATTTGCCTGCGTCACCAGGCGTCTATCTTTTCAAAACGGACGAAGGTCGTGTGTTGTATGTTGGAAAGGCAACGCGATTAAACGAGCGAATTCGATCTTATTTCGCAACAAATCCTGATCGTCAAATGATTCCCGAATTAATCGCTCGTGCGGATGATGTTGAATGCATTGTGACGACCACGCCTCAGGAAGCATTGATTCTCGAACGACAGTTGATTCGAGAGCATAAACCACGTTTCAACTCTATGCTCAAGGATGACAAATCCTATCCTTATCTTGTGTTGACCAACGAAGAATTTCCACGCATTATGTACACGCGCCATCCACCGAAGAAAGCGAGCCGTTGGGGTCCATTTCCAAATGCAAAGGCTGCAAAGCAAGTCATGCAATTACTGCGGAGACATTTCGGAATTCGGGATAAGGATTGTCGGGGCGAACAGGGATGCCTCGCGCGGCACATCGGACTTTGTCGTGGCCCATGTGTGGACCCCAAAGGTTATGCTGAGCGTGTGCGAACCGTGAAACGAATTCTCAATGGCGAGGCTACGGAACTTCTTGAAGAATTGGTAGCGAAGATGGATGCATGCTCAAAGAATATGCAATTTGAAAGAGCTGCTCACTATCGTGATCTGATCCGATCAGTTCGAACAACAGTGGGCCAACATGTTGTCTCGAGCAAATTGTATCGTGATTGTGATGCCATCGGTTTTGCCGACCAAGGCGACCTTGCCGCACTTGTCGTCTTGCATGCGGATGAAGGAATCGTCAAGGGTCAAGAGGTATGGCCATACGTCCACCGAGGTGATATTGGTGAAACTGTGAGTCGATTCATTAGCGAACATTACGTTCATCGACGTCCGCCAAGATTGCTTTTAACACCTACACCGTTGCTGGATGGTCTGCAACAGTGGCTGGATGAACGCAGAGGGTCTGCGGTTGAAGTTCGAACTCCAATGCGAGGAGATATGGTTACATTACGAACGCTTGCCGATCAAAATGCTGAAATTCAAATCACAAGGCTTGCGAACAAATCGAGTGGATCACTGGAACAACGGGCTGCTGATGAAGCGGCCACCTTGTTGAGCGTTGATCAGATGAATCATGTCGTTTGTTTCGATATGGCTCAATTGCAAGGTGATGAACGCGTAGGTGCAAGTGTCGTCTTGCGCAATGGTCGGCCGACCAAGAAAGAGTATCGAACTTACATTGTGAAAGGCGATGCAATGGATGATTTACGGATGATGCGTGAGGTCGTTGAACGTTGGTTGAAGCGACAAGAAGAATGGCCAGATTTGTTGCTGTTGGATGGAGGTGAAACGCACCTCAGCACAATACGCTCGATGTTGGATGAACATGGTGTCATCGATCGATTTGAATTAGCGGCGCTTGCAAAACGTGAAGAAACGCTGTATCGTGATGGAAAAGAGCCCATCATCCTCGACCGTCGAGGTCGTGTCTTTGTCCATGCTCGTGATGAAGCCCACCGCTTTGTCAATGCATTTCATCGAAAGCGTCGAAAAAAGAGTCGCTTAGGCGACCCACTTGAGAACGTACTTGGATTGGGCGCAAAGAAATTGCAATCCTTACTCCGCCATTTTGGGGGCAGGCAAGGTATCATCAATGCAAGCATGGAGGATTTGAAGACTGTTCCTGGCATTGGACCATCACTTGCTGAGCGAATTCATGAGGCACTGCATCGCTAGCGGGGCGGTGGCTGATCTTGATGCATCGCTTCAAACGGGTTGATGCCTTCCTCATAACCACCGACTTGACGATCGACCAAGCCTGCCATTTGTGCGAAATCTGATTCGGACAATCCCATCTTTTGTGCTTTGTAGAGCGAATTTTTCGCTTCTTTAGCAGCTCTTTTCTTCTTCTTTTTCTTCCGACGACGCCGTATCAGAAGAATGAGCAGGATGATGACAACCGCAGGATATGCCCAGAATTGACCGAGTAAATACATCCATGTGACCTGCAATCGCAATGTGACATCATCATCCAATCCTTCTGGAGGAATCGTATAGGTGATGACTTGTCGTCCATCCGAATCTTCTGTAATCACCATGTTGCCTTGAGCAGAAGTTCCTTCCTTGACGATAATGCCCTTTGGCAATGTGAAACTTACAGGACCTGTAAGATCAAATTCAGTCTCTTCGTGGATCGTTGTGTCCCATGACCCTGTTTCAAACGTCAAGGCTTCTTCCTCAAGAGGTGGGAATGTGACTCCTTCTGAGGAAACCAAACTATTGGTCATCATCGAGGAGACTTGATCGACCATCATCACCATCGGTTGAAGCAATGGCGATCGGAATGTAGAACTAATGTCTTCTGTAATTAACGAAAGCGTAATCAAATCAGGATTGCCACTCAACAAATCGCCCCAAGAACTTGAAATTGCAAGTGTAAATCGGACCTTTGGAATCTTGAGACTGACACTTAATCCAACTTCGTCTGAGACGATAGGACCTGGTGTTCCGAGTCCTGCAAGACTTGTTTCAATCGAGAAATCGCTGATGTCCACGTCACTAAATTTCGGGTTCTTATCAATATCTTCGAGCTTCTCGGATGCAATATGAATCTCATTGGTAAGAAGTTCACCAACATCGGTTCCAAATTCCATCAATCCATCTGAAGTAAGGTTGAAGACAAGTTGGCGTGATTCTGGGCAATCTTTGAATTTCGTTCCTGGTTCAAGGCATTCCTCAATCTTCATAGGGCTATCAGAACGACTCATGATATCGCCGATAAGCCGAACCAAATCACTCGGAATCACTTCCATTCGAACCGTTGTGTCGTCGTTGATATCGTAGTATCCTTGTGGTAATGCAACTCGATGAACAACTGCACTTGCTTCAAGCCCAAATTCAACAGAAACGGACTTGGTCCATTCGTTGATATCAAAGGTATCGAAATCGATGGAAAGCGATGTTGAAACACAGGTTTTCTGCGTTTGTAAACAAATCGCTTCACCATTCTCACCCATGATTGGATGGTTGTAGGTGTAAGGAGAAGGCCCTGCAATGGAGACATTATTTCGATTATCTCCTGTTACGGAGTGTTGCAAAATGATTCTGTCTTCACCCTCGATTGTTTGAACCCAATCGGGCAAGATAAGTTCAAGCGTAATCTTTGATGGGGGAAGATCGGAAGGTATCATATCCTCGAGGAATGTGGTATCGAGAACGGTTTCAAGCGATAAGCCTGCATCCATCACGCGCCGCAAATCATCGTTAGTAATTTCGTCAAAATAATCTGAAAACTCGGTATCTGGAAGATTGTCTTGGATAATATCGAGTAACCCAAGTTCGAATGTATTGCTTGTTGAACGAAGATAGATTGGATGGTTGTACCCCATAGCGCTCGGTCCTTGGATACAATACGAAATCGTATTTGGAGGCGTTACTGTCTCCGAACAACCAGCAGAATGACTGTAGTTCAAGCCACCAGCAGGCCCATCGATGCCTTCTGCTACGGAATCACTCACCCAAGATAATGGTCCCATCTGAACGTTCGGACCTCCAGGTATTGAATCAGAGAAGGCGTTTCCAACCGAATCAACAGGGAATTGATCGGTAAAATCATCAAGAGGTGCTATACCATTTTCGTAAGCTAAACGAATTCCATCAGAAGTGATTTGTGGAATGGTTGCCAATTCGGATAATTCGACCAATGAAATGCCCCAACTATCCATGGTTGCAGTGTCGAGATAGTAAATGCCAGCAACAAAGTCGATTTGAACGGCTTGTTCATCGAAGAGATCGACTTTCAAATGGAGCGATACGGCTTCTTTTTCTGAATCCAATTCAACAACCGATGTTGTCGAGGTGTTTCGGTAACCCATGGTCAAACTTACTGTTTGCTCAGCACGGGCTTCGCCATTTGCTGCGTTGAGATGGTTAACAGTCCATTGACCGGCGCATGTTGCAGGCGTACAGAAAGTGGGTTGAATCGATCCATTTCCATCAACGCCAACAACTGCTGCATAATTGGGCGGGTTGATGGAGAAGGTTGAGGCATGACCAGGTTCTGCAAAGACATTGAATTGTGTGGTTAGTTCTGAACCCATGATGAGCAGGCCTTGATACGCACGTTCAAGGTCAAGAGCAGAGTTGTCCAAGAGATTGAAGGTGCTCGTCGAGAGTTGAATTTCAGCGATGGTAGAGATACAGATAGGAGGTTCGAAGACGTTGTTGTCAGAAACCCCCGATCCTGAATCGTAGACCGAGTCTTCCGTTGCATCATACGTACAAACTTCTGATGAACCTCCTTCAGTGTAAATTCCAACCGTTTGTGTATTGATGGCCGATACTGTACCGAAACCTGTGGAAAGTAATTCTTCAATGGTATCTTGTGTCTCGACCAACATTCGGTCGCCAACGGTTCTTGGTGGTGAAGTTCCAGAACCATCATCCTGATTCCAATAGGTTCGGATCATGTCTGCAGGGATGCCGTCATCACTATCCAAACCGTCAGCTGCGAGAGCAGATTCAATAAACGATGAATCGAGACCAAGTTTAGAACGGTCGAATTCTCGGATTGCCCAACTCAGGGTCATGTGAATTGTTGTTGTATCTTGAAGATCGAAATTGTACGTGCCACGTATCCAATCTTGCTGAAATGGCGTACCATCATCGCTCGAATCGTAATCGTCACAATCGCTTCCCCCCAACCCATCACAGGTTGTCATACCATCCGCAGATGCCAACGGGGTAAGAATTGGCGTAGCAAAAAACAGCGTCAAACACAGTGTCAGGAAACGACTTTTCCATACTCTACGCTCTTCCATGATGCTCCAACGGACCGAAGACCTTCAAAGGACTTCCCCTTAGCAAGGCTGAGGGCGTCACAATGCCAATGCATCCTTGTCTTCTTGTTTCACTCGCTGATGGGGAGTTGGCCCGTCAAGCATTGATGAATCTTGAAGCGCTCAATCAAGACTACACGCCTCAACGTATCGGAGATGAGCTGGCATTACCAATTTACCAAGATTCAGATCTCAATGGAATTAGCGTCGATTATCGAGTTAAAGACATCGACGTCAAGCATGCACCACCACCTATTGACCCACATAGTCGACTCAATGTAGCCATCGCATCAATGATCGAATCGAACGAAAAACTCCACCAATCAATTCCCAAAAAATGGGAACGACTCAACGATTTGATTTTGTTTCCCAAAGACGCATTTCTTGGTGAAGAATGGTTGCCCATCATCGAGCAACACGATGACTTCTTCAAACGAATTGCTGATGCTTTGGACGCGAAGCGTATTGGACGACAGCAACCGATTGCAGCAGATACTGTTCGATCCGCACAAGTAGAAATGTTGCATGGTACAGATGGCTGGGTTGAAGTCAACGATAATGGGCTCGTGTACGGTTTTGATGCAACCAAAGTCATGTACTCCTCTGGCAATGTCACTGAACGACATCGTATGGGAACGGTGGATGCTGATGGAGAAATTGTCATCGATGCGTATGCTGGTATCGGCTACTATACGATGCAACTATTGGTCCATGCGAATGTTGAACATGTTCATGCATGTGAAATCAATCCAAACAGCATCAAAGCGCTTGCATGGGCGGCAAAGAAGAACGGTGTTGACTCAAAATTGAGCATTCATCGCCAAGACAACCGCATCACACTTCGAAATCTTAAGGGAACTGCAGATCGGGTTGTTCTTGGCTATTTGCCAAGTTCAGAGGCGACCTGGGAAGGTGCTATTCAAGCGCTGAAACCACAAGGAGGTACGCTCCATATTCACATGAATGTCGAAGAAGAGCGTATTGATGAATGGTGCAAGGAAACATTGCAACAGTGTCTTGCGTATGCAAAGGCATGCGGACATGATTGGCATGTCAACACATTTCATCTTGAGAAGGTCAAATGGTATGCACCACGAATTCGTCACGTCGTACTTGATGCATCGTTCTCATCGAGAAGTTCTGCTTCGTAGATTTCTTCTTTCTGTGAATTTTTTTGATACACGAAATACGCGACGCCCGCAGCAATGGTTACCAAGAGCAATGCGATGGCCGCCGTGCCCGCTCCTGAACCTGATTCTTCAACCGATCCTTTTCCAGATAATTCACCATCTGGGTCAGCAACTCCAATCATTTCAATGGCGTTGATTTTCACTTCAGATAGAGGGCGACCGGCGGTCGAAAATGGATTGTCGAGGTCGGTACCTGTCGGATCATCGGAAGTCGGAACTTCAGCAATTGCCCGAACATGACTCATTCCATCGCGAACAATTCCAAAGGTTGCATAGCCACCATCGTCTCGATTTTCAGGATCAAGCCCATGTGCTTCGGTTTCAGCAATGTACCATTGCGAATCTGCCGAGTCTTCCTCGGTTCCACGCGCCATACCAATTGCACCATCAACATGGCTGAGATTCTCATTGTGTTCGAGAGGGATGGTTTCACCGGTGCCCCCGCTTCCGCATTGAAGAGGGAAGAAGGGGGCGTAGACGCCGTTTGTTCTACATTCTGGATCGCCAGATTGGGTGACAAAATCATCGATGACACGGTGGAAAAAGATGCCATCGTAAAGACCATCCTCGATGTGTTCAATCATATTCTCCACTGTGATTGGAGCCCATTGAGGAAACAATTCGATGATGATGGTTCCACTTACCTGATCCTGAAGATGATTTGGCGAATATGTGACATTGATAGCAAATACCGGATCGCCAAAGTAGGAATATTGCATGGGCGTATCTTCGACAACAGGACCGTCGCTCCATGTTGAAGGATCGATTCCGTTGCTCTTCCAAGCTGGTTCTTCTTCTCCAGTCACTGAAAAAGGTAAAAGAAGAACAACAAGCAGGATTGACAAAACAATCCTTTGCTTGGATGCTTTGCCCATGCACGAACGATGATATGCCCATTCATCAATGATTTGACGGGAATTGTTGGATATTGAACGAATCGAACAAGCGTGTCGCTCAATCCTCATCCTCAAATTTCAGTTCTCGTGCACGTTGCATAGCCTCATCGTCGGTAAACCAGAAAGTCGGCGTATGTCCAAGGTCCTTGTCCCAACGTTGCACAGCTCGAGCAAACATTTCTCCGTCTGCATATGTATGACACCATCGCAAGAACCAGTCTGCTTGTTCCTGCATGGCTTCATCGCCTTCTGATTGACGACGAAGCAATTCGGCTTGCAATGCAGTGATCATCATCCAGTTCGGAGAAAGAGCATACGTCACGTAGGGGTTTCGTTCCATATCGACACTGCGCCACTCAGTCCACAACGAAAAGACGGCATCGTAGAGATAACCAATGAGGAGAACACACAGCATGACCGTCATGAAGATGGAGATTAATCCAATATATGTGGCAGGCACCCCTACAATCGTGTCACTAAAGCACAACGAGCCTTCGCACGTAGCTGAGAATCGCCAATTGACATAGGGCCAAACGAGAAGCGTAATTGTGGTGCCCCATAGCAACAAACCAACCACTGCTTGTGATTGTTGCATACGCCAATACTGGCGCATTGCCCATTTTCTAAACATGGAGGGTGAGTCGCCTTTCGTCATAACAACATTCTTCCTACGGGTCATTGGTTTAAAATAAACCGATAATTGATTGAGTGAGAAGGAGAATGTAAATGGAATATTCTTCATTCATTGGCTAGTTTCTCCAAGATCGCATCGACAGCGTTTGATTTTTTGACGCAAAGCCATGGTTCAAGCACGTCGATGTCTTGCTCGTTCTTGAGTCGCTCTATGCCTCCTCCACTTATGTTGAGTACGATGCAATCGTCTGGCAGAACCTCTCCTTTCTCAAGAGCTTGCATCAACGACGCTGTTGCAACAGCACCAGGCGTCATAATATCAATACCTTCAATGGACTCAAAAATTTGTTTTGCAGCAATTGCTTCATCCCTGTTGACAACATAGGTCTGACCCCTTGAGGCTTTCAAGATGTCATGAACACCACCAACCTGTCCGTATGCAGGTCCTTTGTTCATCAAGTAATCAGAATATACTTCAACATCGTGTGGAGGAAAATCGTCCTCAACCAAATGGTCGCGTTCACCTTGCCAAGCATTGTGAATTGGACAATGCTCTATGTTTTGTGACACATGTTGGCGTGGAACAGGACCTTCAAAGAGACCTTCGTCAATCGAACGTTGCGCCATTTCGTGGATGCCAATGGGGCCGGGCCCTCCTCCAATCCCTTGGAAGTAATGATCCGGGAGGTGTCCGATTGTAAACGCTGCATCGAGCATCAATGAGCCAATGCCATCTCGTCGTGCAACGTTGTGAACGCTACCCTCCATCTGCCATCCGTCAAGCAAAGGAGCAATCCCTTTTGCTACGGTTTTTGCATCATAGTAGTCGCCATCTTCCACAACGATGAGTCGTACCGAAGTAGCAGGATTTTCAGATCGAACCCATACGCGATGTCCATGATCTTTGCCAACAATAACGATTAATGGTGTATCTGAAAGGCCACAGAAATGCGTAAATGCACGCGCGGTATTGCCCGCACTTGCGCAAATAATGCCTTGTTTTCCGTGTTCTTTTAGCCTCTGAATGGTCGGTACTGCTTCCATATCTTTGAAACTCCCCGTGGGGCATAAACCGCCTTTTTCTGGCCAATAACCATGAAATGTAATCCAAAGGTTTGACAATCCAAGTCGGTGGCCGAGCGCCTCAGACTTGTACGTAACGGTACCAGCAACGTGGTCGTTCACCTCTTGTGTTGGCATCCAAGAAAGATACCTCCAAATCCCTTGCCCATCATTGAGCTCAAATGGATGATGATAGATTGCACGCAACAATGCATTTTTTGTGTAGTGCAATGTGTATTCGTCGTCGATTATATCCCCGGTCTTGAGGCATTTTAACTGATATTTCATCATCTACACGGACCCCAGAATGAAGTATCAAATTCCTCGAAAATTCATTTTCATTTATACATTTGCGAACTATCAAACATGTTTTCATCGTTCTCTGGGTCAATTGAAGGTTCTTGTGGATTGGATTCTTTCAGTGATTCAACCAATAACCGCCTGCAAGTTCTTCCCACTCGATGGATTGTGGGTGGCATGAATTATGATAATTCGTAAATTCGCCAAAATACCATTTCCCCTCTGCTCGGAACATATCCACTCGTGTGTAATCGATGTCCTCTGCTAAACGCTCAGCGATATGGACGAGTTCATCAATACCATCTTTTCCAAGGATGGAGACAATTTCGTCAGGTGTGTGTTCTTGGCTGAAATTTGGATTCGACTGATGGATTCTCTGACCGTCCAGTGTGTAGATTGATTGTGAGTGCGTTGTCATTCTTCCAGTATCGTATTGGATGAATCCAGCTTTACCATGGAAGACATGAACTTTCCAATCGTTTGGTAGATGATTGTTGTCTGTGAGAAGCTCTTCGATCATGATCCCTCGGGGCGCAATGGTCGCAGCACCCCATTCAAGGGGAACTGGAAATTCCTGTCGTAGACTCCATCGTAACAAGCGTTCAATACGCCATTTTGGCCAATATTTACCATTCTGATCTCGCCAATTTCGTATAACTCGGTATCGATTTTCTGCTTGTGTCATGAATCGAAACTTTCGAGGTATGTTCGCAAGTGGAACAGGTCCATTGTCCATGATGAACAACGCATCACCTGTCCAATGATTGGGTTTGATGACACAACGTTCAGGCAAAGTGTCCCAATCGATGGTTACATCTTCTGACCAATGGTACAACTCGGTGAGGTGGCAGACTTCTTTTGAGGCGACCAACTCTCGGGAACGGTACTTATCTTCCGTCAATGGAAGAAGCGGGTTTCGATCCTTGTGTGCACGCTCGAGGAGAAGCTGGCTGTAATGACCTTTCTTTGATTCTTCATAACGATGCCACGAACACCTTCCGCCAGGAAGAAGTCCCTCGATTGGTTTTTTTCGAAAAAAGGGCAATCTCAGACAACGACCTCCTTTTCTTTACGGGGTACTCGTTGTTCATCAATCATTTGATGCAGGGCGTTGCGCATCAAGGCATTGTTTCAAAATGCGTTTGAATTCATTCAACTGTTCTGTGATGTCGTAATGGTGATTCCCAACAAAGAATCCCTGATTGTGAATTCGATTGGCTGCAGGCAAACCACCGTAAATAGAATGATCAAGATGCTCAATCACTGGATTCAAGGTAAAGTTTCCAGCAACGATTGGGCGAGTTTCAACGCCTGCATCGCTTAATTCATCAAGAACAGGTTTACGATTGCACCAATCAGGCAAAACGATGGAAAATCCAAACCATGATGAGGCACCGACTTCTTTTTGGATCAAGATTTCTGGAAGCTCGCGCATCAATTCTTGAAACACGGTAGCATTGGCACGCCGGCCCTCGATGATACCGTTGACCTTACGAAGTTGAGCACGTCCAATGGCACCTGACATTTCCAATGGACGAAGATTGTAACCAGGTAAGACGAAACGGAATGACTCCATGAACGGATCATCGGATTTTGCAACAACGTGGTTCTCCTTTGGCAAGTTGCGTGTCCAGCCGTGTGCACGAAGCGAGAGCATGACGTGGTACAACTCCTCATCATCGGTGACTGTAACACCACCCTCCATGGTTGAAATGTGATGGCTGAAGAAAGAACTGAACGTGCCTGCAAGACCAAATGTTCCTGCTTGTTTCCCATCGATGGTCGCTCCAAGTGATTCACAATTATCTTCAATCACGTACAACTTGTGTTTTTCAGCAAGAGCGAGCAATCGAGGATAATCGACTGAATTACCGAGAAGATTTAAACAAAAAATCATCTTGGTTTTCTCAGTGATTGCATCCTCAATCGCATCGATGTC
>MDTG01389179.1_pt1 | contig 19625 bp, 17 predicted proteins | sample 811421 | NCBI WGS metagenome assembly MDTG01 (sample SAMN05326645, study PRJNA326480) | marine metagenome | isolation source: seawater | place: Pacific Ocean: South East | collected 2011
CCACGCTCATCCTCCGTGTCGGGAACTTGGAGGAACAGGCTGCGGACTTTACCGGCAGCCTGGAAGAGCGTAGTTCGCGGAGCGCTTACGTAGCTACCACCCCCCTTCGTACCTGCCCCCTACTGGACTGTCACCGACCGTAGAGGTTCAGCTTCTGTGGACCATGGACCCGGCGCCACCTCCGCGCTTCACCACCGAGACGGCATTTCTACAGCCTGCACACCCTGCAAGGGTGTCGCCAATCTTTACACCGCACGCCCATACAACGTCCTATCCACGGCCACCCCACTGTTTTTAAAGGAATTTTCTCATGGGCGCGTTCTTTGCATGGAGCCCCTGCACACATGTAAGGCACGGCAAGCATGGACGCCTCGCTGTGACGACAACCGCATGCCCCGGGGCAGGGCTTGTGAAGGCGATCACAGAAGAGAGCGCTAACTTTGCCGCCAGCTACCGGCTGGGCTAAGGTGCCGGAGGGATACCACAGGGGCGCCCGCAAACGAAGCGCGGCACTCCCGGGAGCAACGCAATGAGAGAAGTGGAATCGCACGACCAGAAGGTTGATGGGGAGCAGGCTGGCGCGGGACAGCAGCCGGATGCCTCCCGCCGCGCGTTCGCGCTCAAGGCCGCCATGGGCGCGGCGGCGGTAGCAACGCTCGCCAACCGGCCCGCCTGGGGACAGGACCCCGAGGTTTTGCAATGTGTCTCGGCAACAACCTGGGCCTCCTTCAACATGGGCGACTTCTCCTCGTTGACCGGCGGCGTCAGGACGGCGCAGGACCTTCAGGCGCGCGCTGACGGTGATGACAGCCTCGAGATCATTGACATCGACAACCAGGCCTGCCTCGTTCGGCAACCAACGCAGGACCCCGAGCCATTGGCGTTGCAGCAATCCGGCAAGGACGAGAAGCCCAGGAAGGAAAAGAAGAAGGACTGGAAGGACTAGCAGTTCCTTGAGCGACCAATGGGCCCTCACGGGCCCTGAATCCCCCCTGGTGTACGATCCGGGCGAGGACACCGTTGTTTGCTACAACCCGGCAAGTGGCGATACCTATCGCCTGTCCCGCCCCGCCGCCGTCCTCCTCTCACATCTCTCACAACATCCCGCCTCATTGGAGAGCCTCGAGCAGCGACTGGCGACGTCCGCCGGAGCCGCTGGCAGCGAAGGGCAGTCCGTGGACGTCAGCGGACTGCTGGAGGAAATGGAGGCCCTGGGCCTCCTCCGCCGTGTCCGCTAGTTCCGGGTTTCCCCCCGGGTGCTGAGTCCGGCGGTATACTCCCGGCATGGCTCACGCCCTCGACCAGGCCCTGCGTATCGGCCCCTACACCTACCGTATCCGCAGTGAGTTGCCGGAGCTGGCCGCGCCCGTGGCCTCTCTCTACGGCGCATTCCCGAAAGCCGATACAAACAGCTACATCGACTTCGATGTGAGCCTGTCTCCCGTTTCCGGCCGTCCGGGCGGGACGCCGCGCGCGATCTTCCGCTTCGATCATAGGGACCACTTCGCACCGGTAGAGCGGCGGCACGCCTTCGCGACCCTGGAATGGGGAATGAACTGGTGCGTCAGCGTGCATTGCAACGAGTACCTCAAGCTCCATGCGGGGGTCGTGGCGACGGCGCATGGCGCCATCGTACTCCCCGGTGTACCAGGTGCGGGCAAGAGCACCCTCTGTGCGCTGCTGGGGCTGAACGGCTGGCGGGTGCTGTCCGATGAGCACGCGCTGGTAACCCCCGGCACGCTGGACGTTACACCTATCTACCGCCCGATCAGCCTCAAGAACGAAAGCATTACTCTCATCGAATCACTGCACAGCGGCGCCACCTTCGGTCCACGGATCGTGGACACACACAAGGGCACGGTGTCGCACCTGAAGGCGGACCAGCACCCGGATACCTTCGACCCACGTCCGGTCACCGTGCGCGCGATCGTGTTTCCCCACTACCGCGCCGACGCCGAGCAGCGCCTCGCACGCCGCAGCAAGACCAGCAGCTTCCTGACCGCCGCCTACCACGCGTTCAACTACAGCCTGCTCGGTACCGGGGGCTTCGAGGCGATGCAAACCCTGATCGACGGCGTGCCCTGCTACGACCTCCAGTACCACGACCCGGAATGGGCGCTTCGCGCTTTCGACTACCTCGCCCGGGGAGAGGGCGGCGCGTGACACCGATGCTCATTGAAGCCCTGCGGGAGCCCCGGTCTGTGTCCGGCCTGCCGCCGCCGGCGCTGGCCGTACTGGTCGCGCAGGCCAGGACCACGAACCTCCTGGCCGCGCTCGGGCATCGCCTCGAGGCCGCGGGCATCCTCGAGGGCATCCTCCCGGAAGCCGGGCGCCATTTCAGGTCGGCAATGCTGGCGCAGGAGAAGCAGCAGCGGGACCTCGCCCACGAACTGTCCCACCTCGTTCGCGTCTTCGATGCCCTCGGCGAGCCGCTCGTTCTGCTGAAGGGAGCGGCCTACATCGCAGCGGGCCTGGACTGCAGCCGCGGCCGCCTGATCTCCGATCTCGATCTGCTGGTGAGGGAGGCCGCCATCGACCGGGCCGAGCAAGCCCTGCAGAGCGCCGGCTGGGAGGGCGTCAAGCAGGAAGCCTACGACGACCGCTACTACCGGCGCTGGATGCACGAGATACCACCCCTCGTACATCGGTCAAGGGGTTCGGTACTGGATGTTCACCACACGATACTGCCGCCGACGGCCGGGCCTCGTGTGCCGGCAGAACGCCTGTTCGAGAGGCTGCAGCCGATCGCTCCGGGCATCCATGGGCTCGCTACGGAGGACATGATCCTGCACAGCGCTGCGCACCTCTTTTTTGAGAGCGAATTCCCCCATGCCCTGCGCGATCTCTGGGACCAGCGCTGCCTGCTCCTGCAATTCTCAGAGCAGATTCCCGATTTCTGGGATCGCCTGGCGGTACGAGCAGGCGAAATGGACCTGGAGACACCGCTCTGGCTGAGCCTGCGCTACGTGGAGATGCACTTTGCCATCACTCCGCCGCCGGATGTCCTCGATCGCCTGCGGCCGAGGGCCTCGGTACCGCGGTCAATGTGGTGGGACTTCCTCTTCCGTCGCATCTTCCGGCCGGACCACCCGTCCGCCCGGTTGCGTTTCCACGCGACGGCCGAGCAGTTGCTGTTCCTTCGCGGGCACGCGCTGCGCATGCCGCCCTGGCTCCTACTCCCGCACCTGGCACGGAAAGGCTTCCGCCGCCTCGCGCCGGCGAACGAGGGGGCGTGACGGGACGCCGTCCGCAGCGATGCGGTGGACAGGCTATTGTCGATCACCGCACCTGCCGCAGACCCGGCGGTGCACTGCCCACGGCCTCGAGAGAGCCTGTTATGCTTTGCGCCGCCGAACACCACGCTACGGGCAACACCCTGGAAGGCCAACCATGAAGACACGGGTCCTCACCGTCGACCCCGAACATCCCGCGCCGGATGCCCTCGCCGAGGCCGCCCGCATCCTCCGCGCCGGCGGCCTGGTCGCCTTCCCCACGGAGACGGTCTACGGCCTCGGGGCGAACGCCCTGGATGCGGATGCCCTGGCGCGCATCTACGAAGCCAAACAGCGCCCGGCCAACGATCCGATCATCGCCCATATCGCGCGCGTGGAGCAGCTGGACCAGCTCGCGCGGGACATCCCGCCGGCAGCGCGTGCCCTTGCCGATGCCTTCTGGCCCGGCGCTCTCACCCTGGTGTTGAAGCGCGCCCCCGGGGTCCCGGACACCATCGCCGCCGGCCGGGACACGATGGCGGTGCGCATGCCGGCCCACCCGCTCGCCCGGGCGCTGCTGCAGGCGGTGGACCTGCCCATCGGCGCGCCCAGCGCCAACACCTTCACCCGGCCCTCGGCCACCACCGCGGCGCACGTGCTCGAGGACCTCGACGGGCGTATCGACCTCGTGCTCGACGGCGGGCCTGCGCCCATCGGCGTGGAGTCCACGGTGCTCGACCTCACAGGTCCTGCGCCCGTGGTCCTGCGCCCGGGCGGCGTGCTGCTCGAGGACCTGCAGGCCGTGCTGCCGGAGACCACGCTGGCGCCGCGCTACCTCGCGGAGGACGCCGGAACGGACGCGCCGGGGCAGCTGCTCAAGCACTATTCGCCGCGGGCGCGGGTGCTACTGTTCACCGGTAGCCGGGCGGCTACCCTGCCGCGAATGCAGGAAGAGTTGCAGCGGCTCGCGGCGCAGGGGCTGGCCGTGGGGCTGCTGCTGGCCGCGGAAGATGCCGCGGCCTTCGCCGACCACGACTTGACCGAAGGGGCGGCGGTCGAGGTCCTCGGCGCCGAGGGCGACCATGCCGCGATCAGCCGGCGGCTGTTCGAGGCGCTACGCGCGCTGGACCGCCGGGGCGTGGATACCATCCTGGTGCGGGACTTCGGCCGCGAGGGCCTGGGCGCGGCGCTCTGGGACCGCCTGCTGCGCGCGGCAGAGGGCCGGGTGGTCGACGTCGGCTAGCGCCGCTGGTACAGCCCCACGTGCACGTAGGGCGCGCTCGCCGGCTCCCCCTCCGGCACCTGCGCCGGCGCCTGGTGCGGGTTGGGCGCGAGGCGCTTCAGGTAGCGGGCAATCGCCATGGCGTCCTCGGGCGCGAGCCGGGCGTAGCTCTGCCAGGGCATCACCGGCAGCGCGCGGCCGCCGTGGCGGCTCATGCCCTCGCGCAGCAGCTGCGCGATGTCCGCTTCGCTCCAGTTGCCCAGGCCGGCCGTGGGGTGCGGGGTGAGGTTCGGGGGATAGACCACGGCGGGGTAGCGCACCCGCATCGGGTCCGAGATGGCGATGCCCACCCGCGAGCCCGCCAGGGCCCGGGCCTCTTCCGGGGCGCCGATAAGGGCGCCGTCCGTGTGGCAGCTGGCGCAGCCGAGCAGGTTGACGAGGTAGCGGCCGCGCTGGACGGCCGGGTCGTCGCCGTCCCGGGCCGGCGCCGGGGCGGCGACCACGAGGGCGTTCTCGACCGGTTCGAAGTCCCCGAAGGGGTCCGCCGCGAAGGCGGGCAGCACCGCGGCAAGCAGGCACAGACCGAGCCGGTGCATGGGCGATCTCCTCAACCGCAAAACAATGGCCCTACTTTAGCGCCTGCCGCCGGGCGCTGCCACAGGGCCTCGCTCAGAAGCCACCGCTCAGAAGTCGAGGCTGTCGTAGCGGGCGGGGATTTCCGCCTCGATGCCGAGTTCCCCGCGGATCCGCGCGGCCAGCGCCTTCTGCGCGCCCGCCTCGCCGTGGACCAGCACGGTGCGCGGCGCCGGGTCGAAGGCGCCGAGCCAGGCGACGAGACCGCTCTGCCCCGCGTGCGCGGAGAGGCCGCCCAGGGTTGCCACCTGCGCCTTGACCACGAACTCGTCGCCGAACATGCGGATGGGGCTGACGCCGTCGACGATGAGCCGGCCCAGCGTCCCCTCGGCCTGGAAGCCGACGAAGACCACGGTGTTGCGCGCATCCCAGATGCGGTGCTTGAAGTGGTGGCGGATACGGCCGCCGGTGCACATACCACTGCCGGCGATGATCAGGGCGCCGCGGTCGATCCGGTTGATGGCCATGGAGGCTTCCGTGTCCTCCGTGAGCCGCAGCGTCGGCAGGAAGGTCTCCAGGGAGCGCCGGTGCGGCTCGCTGAGGGCGCGCACGTCGTCCTCGGCGAGGAGCTTCAGCCAGTGGTCGTAGACCCGGGTCACGGCGATGGCCATGGGGCTGTCGAGAAAGACCTGCCAGGGATCGAGCTCGCCCGCCGAGTACAGGCGCCCGAGGTGGAAGATCAGCTCCTGCGTCCGGCCGACGGCGAAGCTCGGCATCATCACGTTGCCGCCGCGGCGCCAGGTGTCGCGGAGGACATCGCGCAGCTCCGTCAGCGTGTCCTCCTCGGTCTTGTGCTCGCGGTCGCCGTAGGTGCTTTCGAGGAGCACGAGGTCCGCTTCCGTGAGCCGCTCGGGCTCGCGCATGAGCACCGAGTCGTGCTTGCCGAGGTCCCCGGAGAAGACCAGCCGCCGCGGCCCGTCGGCCTCCTCGAAGGACAGCTCGCAGATCGCCGAACCGAGGATATGCCCCGCGTCGTGGAAGCGGAGCGTGGCCGCCGGCCCCAGTGCCACGGCTTCCCGGTAGCGGTGCCCCGCGCAGGCCTCCAGCACCGCCGCCACGTCGTCCCATTCGTAGGCCGCCGGCTCCTCGGGCCGGCCGCGCCGCGCGTTGCGCAGGTTGGTGCGCTCGAGGTCACGGAAGTAGAGCCCGGCCGCATCCTTGAGCATGACCGCGAGCAGCTCCGCGGTCGCGGCCGTACAGTGGATGGGCCCGCGGAAACCCTGGTGGTAGAGCCGCGGCAGCAGCCCCGAGTGGTCGAGGTGTGCGTGCGACAGGACCACCGCGTCGATGGCGGCGGGGTCGAAGCCGAACTCGCCGTCGTTGCGGTCGACGGCGTCACCGCCCTGGTGCATGCCGCAGTCGAGCAGCACGCGGCCCACGGCCGGGGCCTCGAGCAGGTGGCAGGAGCCGGTCACCTCGCGGGCGGCGCCGTAAAAGGTCAGGCGGGCCATCGCGGCTCTCCCGTAAAAGGTTGAATGGTCAAGGGCAGCGGGCTCTTCGCCGGGGCGGGTCAGCGGCGGGAGGAAACGATCGGGCGCATGAGCTGCTGGTTGTTCTCAAGCGGGATCCCCGGTTGTAACGGCGGGTGTACCGGGTGCGGGCGGACGGGCGGCCGCGGCCGCCAGGGCGGGTTGTAACCGGGCCAGCCGTACAGCGGCGCCGTGGGGACGACCAGCGTGCGCGGCACCGGGTCGGGCGCCGGCTCGGGCTCTGGCGCCGGGCGCCGCGCCGCCGCGAGCTCGGCGCGCTGGCTTTCCCTTGCACGGCGGTCCGCCGCCATGCGGTCTGTCGTCTCGCGCATGGCCTCGAGGCGCTGCTCCAGCACGGCGGGGTCCGGCGCCGGGGGCACGTCGATCGAGAGCACCTCGGCGGGTCCCTCGGCGGGGGGCTGGTCGCTGAAGCTCACGTTGCCCTGCGCATCGACCGTGCGGTAGACGGTTGTCGGTTCCGCCCTCGCACCGGGCAGGCAGGCAACAAGGAGGCAGGCAAAAAGCAGGGAACGGGCCATCTCCGGATTATAGGTCACCCTTCCGGCGGCCGCCTCAGGGACCGCGGCACTCCCCGTCGCAGCTGCAGTGGACGTTCGCGGCGTCGCGCGCCGGATCGATGACGCTCGCCACCCAGTCCACCGCGCGCACCCCGGCCGTGCGCCGCGTGTACAGCTCGTCGTAGCGCAGCAGCGTGTGAAACTCGCCGCCGGCGACGTAGCTGCGCAGGTAGGGCAGGTCCGCGTGCAGGTCGTCGAGGTTGGCATCGAGCCCGGGCAGCAGCTCCGCCGGGTGACCGAGCAGCGCCAGGAACTGCTCCTGCACCGCATCGTAGGCATTGTCGTAGCTGTGGAAGCGGATTCCCGGCGCAGCGGCCGCGGCGAGGCGGTGCAGGTCGGTGATCCTGAGGCTATCGCTGCTGACGCCGGCGGTGTCGAGCACGGCGGGCAGGGCCGGAATCACCCCCCAGGACTCCCAGAGCACCGTCGGCGGCGGCAGGCGATAGCCGGCGCCACCGCCGCCGAGTTGGGTGATGCGCGCCTCGGGGTAGTGCTCGGCCAGCACTGCCGCGTACACCGGTGAGGCCAGGGCGCCGGCACTGCCGCCGGCCACCACCACCTCCGCGGGCTCGGGGAAGAAGGCGTAGGCCTCGGCCAGGGCCGCCTCCGCGTTGGCCCGGCCGGCGTGGCGGATGACCACGTCGCCGTCGGGACCGGGGTAGCGGGCCGTGGCGTCGCCGAGGTGCACGTCACCGGAGCAGTAGCTGACAAAGACCTGCGACCACTCTCGGAAGGGGTTTTCCGGGTTGTCGAGGTCGAAGGCGCCGCCGTACTCGCGCGGATCGTTGCCCGAGCCCTCGCCGGTGTGGACCCGGTAGGTCGGCCGGCCGGCGGGGTCGCAGGTGGCGGCATTCCAGCAGGCGCCGCCGCCGTTGAAGAACACCAGCAGGCGCGAGGGATCCGCCACGCGCACGTGAAAACGATAGGGGCTGCCGTCGGCACAGCCGGTCTCGCCGGCGCGCTCGATGGTCTGCCACGGATTGCCGGCGCCAAACGCCGCCGCGGACGCGCCAAGGGCGAACCCGGCGAGAAGGCGGGCCAGCCGCCGGCGGGCGGCGCCGGCCCGCCCCGCGATCACTGCACCACCAGCTCGACGCGGCGGTTCTGCTCGCGGCCCTGGCGGGTATCGTTGCTGGCGACCGGCTGCGACTCACCGCGGCCGGAGGCTACCAGCGCGTCGCCGTCGACACCCTGCGACACGAGGTATTCCCGCACCGCTGCCGCGCGCCGCTCGGAGAGCGTCTGGTTATAGGCCTCCGGGCCGGAGCTGTCGGTGTGGCCGATCACGCCGAGGGTCACGCTGCCGTGGGCCTTAACGATATCGACGATACCGTCGAGGGCCCGCTTCGAGGCGGCGTCCAGCTCGGCGCTGTCGAAGGCGAAGTTCACCTCGTTCACCGTGAGCACGACTTCGTCCTTCACCGGGCAGCCGACGTCGTCGACGGTCACGCCGGCCGGCGTGCGGGCGCACTGGTCGCGGTAGTCCGGGACGCCGTCGCCGTCGCTGTCGAGGGCACAGCCGCGCGCATCGACCCGGGCGCCCGCGGGGGTGCCGGGGCAGCGGTCATCGTCGTCGTTGACCCCGTCGCCGTCGCTGTCGGCCGGGGGCGGCGGCGGGGGCGGCGGCTCGGCCTCTTCGCACCAGAGCGCGGAGAAGCCCGCGCCCACGGCGCCGCCGGGCAGTACGCCCGTGCCGCCGGAGATACCGCCGCCGACCACGCCGCCGAGGGCGGTAACACCGACGATGCAGCGCTCGTACTCGCGCTGCGTGAGGTTGGAGCAAGCGCCGAGCAGCAGGCAGAGCGGCAGGGCGATGAGGAGACGCTGGGAGGCGTTCATGGGTGACTCCTGTGACTGTCGATTGTTGTTCTTTGTAGACTCGAGTGCGGCGGGTTTACCCCTACGTTGTAGCACAGTCCGGTGAACCTTGCCTACCGGCCGCAGCAGCGGTCCGGAGGCGTGATCCACGCCACAGTTCAGGCCCCGTAACCTTGCCTGCCCCCTGCGCCGGGGTACCATCCCGCCCATCAGACAGCGCAGGGTTTCCCGTGGTCCCGTTCTTCCTGGCACGCCAGCCGATTTTCGATCGCAACCTGCACATGCATGCCTACGAGCTGCTGTTCCGCGACTCCCCCCTCAATGCCAACAGCGGCGCCCTCGACGACGATGCGACCACCGCGCAGGTCATCAGCAACGCGGCGGAAGTCGGCTTCGAGCGCCTGACGCGGGGCCACCCGGCCTTCATCAACCTGCCGCAGCGTTTCCTCGAAGAGCCGGAGCTGATCCCTCTCAGCCCGGAGCACGCGGTGCTCGAGATCCTCGAGACCGTGCAGCTCAACGACCGCGCCATCGCCGGTATCGAGGCGCTGCGGGCACGCGGTTTCACCCTCGCCCTCGATGATTTCGTCACCGGCCACGCCTTCGACCGCATCCTCGACCTCGTCGACATCGTCAAGCTCGACGTGCTCGCCCTGCCCGAAGCCGAGTGGCCCGCGGCGATCGAACGCCTGCGCGGCCACGGCTGCCGGCTGCTGGCAGAGAAGGTGGAAACCCGCGAGGCCTTCGACACGCTCCGCGAGCTGGGCGTCGACTACTTCCAGGGTTATTTCTTTGCCCGGCCGCGTATCATCCGCGGCCGGCAGCTGCAGCCGGGACGGATCAACCTGGTGCAGGCCCTGGCCCGCCTCAACGACCCGGACAGCACGGTCGACGAAATTCACGAGCTGGTGAGCCGCGACGTCGCCCTCGGCGTGAAGGCGCTGACCCACGTCAATTCCGCCGCCTATGCGCTCAACCGGCGGGTCGAGTCCATCCGCGAGGCGATCGTCTACCTGGGCCGCGACCGCATCCGCCGCTGGGTCTCGCTGTTCGTGCTGGCCAGCGCGGACAGCAAACCCGATGAGCGCATGACCCTGGCACTGCAGCGGGCCAGGCTCTGTGAACTCATCGCGACCCACGGTGGCCGGGAAGACCCGGACGCCTGCTTCACCGTGGGCCTGTTCTCGATGCTGGATACGCTGCTCGACACGCCGTTGCCGGAGATCATCCGGCACATGAGCCTGAGCGACGAGATGGCCGCGGCCCTGCTTTCCGAAAGCGGCGGCAGCGGCGTCGTGCTCGCCTGTGCACGGCGGCTGGAAAGCGGCGATACGGCGCAGCTCGCCTGCCTGGGCCTGGCCGCGGAGGACCTCGGTGAGCTGCTCACCGAGGCGATCTGCTGGACCGACGACTCGCTGCGCGAGCTGGGGCTCGACTAGCGTCGCCGGCTCCGGGCCGCGAAAAACTTGTCGAGCTCCACGGCCAGCAGGGGCGGGAGCCAGCTGAGGAGGATCAGCGGCCACCACTCCGTGGGGAACTCCGCCGTCCGGAACAGCGACTCGGTCGCGGGCATCATGGTCGGCACGAAACGGATCGCAATGCTGAGGCCCACGCCGCCGAGGAGCCAGGGATTGCTGAAGGGGGAGAAGGTGAACAGCGAGCGCTCCACGGAGCGGGCCGAGAACACGTAGCCGAAGTGGGCGAGGAGGATGCCCCAGAAGGCGGCGGTCTGGGCCTGGGTCAGGAGCAGCGGATCCACCAGCTCGCCGTCGACCATGGCCGCGCTGCCGAAGTGCCAGTACAGCAGGAAGCCCGGCAGGGCGATCGCCGAACCGACCAGGATCAGCCGGCGCAGGAACAACCCGTCGATGATCTCCGCGCTGGCGGACCGCGGCGGCGCCTCGAGCAGCCCGCGCTCCTTCTGCTCCATCATCAGCGGCATGGTCAGCAGCACCGAATCGAGCAGGTTGATCCAGAGGATCTGCACCGGCTCGAGCACGAAGCGGGTGGCGAACAGCGGCACCTGCGCCGCGAGCAGGATCGCCCCCATGATCAGCAGGCCCTGGGCCGCGTTGGTCGGCAGCGTGTACAGAATCGCCTTGCGCAGGTTGTTCCAGGCGTGGCGCCCCTCCTCCACCGCGGCGACGATGGTGGCGAAGTTGTCGTCCTCGAGGACCATGTCCGAGGCCTCCTTGGCGACCTCCGTGCCGCCCTGCCCCATGGCCACGCCGATGTCGGCGGTCTTCAGCGCCGGGGCATCGTTCACGCCGTCGCCGGTCATGGCCACGATATGGCCGTTGGCCTGCAGGGCCTCGGCGATGGCCTGCTTGTGCTCCGGCGCGACCCGGGCGAACACGGAAACCCGCTCCACGGTCTCGCGCAGCGCCGCCTCGTCGAGCTGGGTGAGGTCCGCACCGGTCAGCGCCTCGTGCGCGTCGATGCCGAGCTGGCCGGCGACCGCGCGCGCCGTCTCCGGGTGGTCGCCGGTGATCATCACGGTGCGGATGCCGGCGCGGCGGCAGGCCGCCACCGCCTGCACCGCCGCCTCCCGCGGCGGGTCGATCATGCCCTGCAGGCCGAGGAACACCATGCCCTTGAGGTCGTGGGTGCCGAGTTCATCCTGGTCCTCCGCCACCGGCAGGCAGGCAAAGGCCAGGGTGCGCAGCGCATCGCCGGCGAATTCGCGGGCCTTTTCCAGCGCCGCCTCGCGGTTGAGCGCCCGGGTACCACCGGCGGCATCGAGCTCGGTCGCGCACATGCCCAGCACGACCTCCGGGGCCCCCTTGACCAGGACCTGGCGCCGGCCGCCCTCCTCCACCAGCACCGCCTGGTACTTGGTGGAGGAATCGAAGGGCAGCTCCACCAGCCGCTTGACGTGGCCGTCGAGGATGCCCCCCTTGAGCCCGGACACGCGCAGCGCGATCTCCGTGGGGTCACCGCTGACGTTGCGGCCGTGGACGTGGGCGTTGTTGCAGTGGTAGCCCGCCGCGAGCAGGCGGCCCAGGGCGTGCTCGCCGGCCCCGTCCATGGGCACCTCGAGTTCGAAGCCGCCGCGCTCGCCGAGCGCATCGCCGGTCACCCGGTAGACGATCCCGCCGGCCAGCACCCGCGTCACCGTCATGCGGTTTTCCGTCAGCGTGCCGGTCTTGTCGGAGCAGATGACCGACGTGGCGCCGAGGGTTTCCGCCGCGGGCAGGCGCCGGATGAGCGCCTTCTTGCTGGCCATGACGATGGCGGCGAGGGCGAGAATCGAGGTGATCAGCGCCGGCAGCATGGCCGGGATCGTGGCTACTACCAGGGACACGGCGCCGAGGAAGCTGTAGCTGAGCGGGAAGCCGAGGTAGAGACCGTAGACGAAGTTGGCCAGGCCGACGATGGGAATGGCGATGGTCAGGCCGCGGACGAAGTTCGCGATCTTGCGCTGCAGCGGCGAGGGCCGGACCTCGGCGCTGCTCACCAGGTCGGCGATGCGGCCGAAGGCGGTCTCGCCGCCGGTGGCGCAGACCACCGCGTGCGCCGAGCCGAGGGTGACGTAGGTGCCGGAGAACCCCATGTTGCGCTGGTCGCCGGGCACCAGGTCGTCGCCGCTGAGCGCCGCCGCCACTTTCTGTACCGGGACGGACTCGCCGGTGAGCGCGGACTCGTCGGCGTGCAGGTTGCTGACGCGGGTGAAGCGCAGGTCCGCGGGAATCTTGTCACCGGCCTCGAGCAGGACCACGTCCCCGGGAACGAGGTCGCGGGCTGCGATGGACTGCTCCACGCCGTCGCGGACCACCATGCACTCCTGCACCAGCATGCTGCGCAGCGCGTCGAGGGCGCCTTCGGCCTTGCCCTCCTGCACGAAACCGAGGATGGCGTTGAGAAAGACCACGCCGAAGATCACGATCGTGTCCGGCAGCATCTCGCTGCCGAAGGCCGTCAGCGTGCCGGTGAACAGGCCGGTGGCGAGGAGGATGAGGACCATGGGGTCCTCGAACTGGCGCAGGAAGCGCACCCACGCCGGGGTCTTGCGGAAGGCGAGTTCGTTGGGTCCGTAGCGCTCGAGACGCTCCGCGGCTTCGGCGGCGGCGAGGCCGCCGGCGGCCGTCTCGAGCTCCGTGAAGACCGCATCGACCTCGAGCTGGTAAACGGGCTTCGCCATGGCAGGGACCTTACCTCCATCGCATGACAGGCTGGTGACGCGGCCCGGGGCCGGCCGGCGTCAGTCCGTGATGCCCAGGCGCCCCAGGTTGACCGTCGCCGCATCGTAGTTGGCACGGGCGATGCGCGTACGGCGATAGGCATCAAAATAGCGCACCCGCGCGTTCGCCGCCGTCTCCTCGCGGATATTGACCAGGAAGAAGTCGCTGGCGCCGCGCTCGAAGCGCGCGACCTCCGCCCGCCGCATAATCTCGGACTGGTCCACCTCGAGCGCCGCGAGCTCCATGAGGCGCAGCGCGATATTGAGCTCGAGGAGGATGTTGCGCAGCTCGATCTCCACCTGGTCCTCGAGGCGCCGCTGCTCGGCGCGCAGCGCCTCGAGCTTGGCCTCCGCCTGGGACAGCTTGCCCCGGGCCGCCCGGCGCTCGAGGGGCACGGAGAAGGTGAGGCCGACGATCGCATCGGTCTCGTCCCGGGAAACCCCGCCCTCGCCGATGTCGCCGAAGGGCTGGGACAGCTCGAAGTTCAGGTCGAGCTGCGGCATCAGGGCATTCTCGGACAGCTCGACCTTGCGCACGGCGCGCTGCATGGCCGTCTGCAGGATGCGCAGCTCCGGCCGCTTCTCCAGCGTCGACGGGATATCCAGGGGCGGTACCGCTGCCTTTTCCCGCGGCGTCACCACCTCCGGGTGCGGCAGGCGCGCCGGATCGGGTATCACGGGCAGGCCGCTGTCGTCGCGCAGGAAGAACGCCAGCCGGTTGCCGGCGCGGCGGAAATCGCGCTCGGCGGTGGTGACCAGCGTGCGCCGCCGGGTGATGTTCTGCGCGTTCTCGGTGAGGAAGATCTCGGCCCGGCGCCCGCTCTCGACCTCCCGCTCCAGGCCCTTCTCCCGCTCCAGGGCGATGGACAGGAGATTCTCGTAGATATCGAGCTGCTGGCCGGCCGCCACCCACTCCCAGTAGGCCACCAGCGCCTGCTGCTGCACGCCGACACGGGTGAGCAGGACCTCGAGGTCGGCCTGCTCGAGGGCCAGGCGGCTGTCGAACTCGCGGAAGCGGCGCTCATCGATGTCGCGGTCGCGCAGCAGGCTGAACAGGACGCCGAGCTTGAGGTCGCCGCCCTCGTTGGTGAACAGCTCGTCCTGGTAGATCGGGAAGTCGCCGCGGGAGAGGCTGTAGGTGCTGTAGAGCTCGGCGCCGAGGGGCCGCAGCGCGCGGCTCACGCCGCCCTCGGCGTAGCGCCCGTCGTAGTAGCCGTCGGCCCAGGTGGTGCTGTCCCCCTTGAAGACGAGGTCGAAAGCGCCGAGGGCCTCGGTCACCTGGCCCTCGGCCGCACGGCGCTCGGCGATGGCCTTGAGAATACCCGGGAAGTGCTCGCCGGAAGCCAGCAGCACTTCCTCCGGCGTCAGCGGGCTGGTGACCAGGACCTCCTCGTCGGCCCGGGCGCCGGTCGCCAGGGCCAGCAGCAGGATGAACAGCCAGCGGCGCATCAGTTGCCCCCGCTGGCCTGTGCCTGGCCCGGGGACTGGCCGTCAACCGGGAAGTTCGGCGGGAAGTTGTTCAGCTGGCGCCAGATCTCGTAGCCGACGGACACGGTGTCGAGGAGCACCCAGCCGCGGGCCTTGGACCCGAAGCGCACGAAGCGCTGGTCCGGCCAGGGGGACTGCCAGTCCTTGTCCTCCTCGACCAGGATGCGGAAGCGGCCGTTCGCCTGCGCCGATGCGTCGATGGCCACCACGCGGCCGGCGAAGGTGCCCACGGCCTTCGACGGCCAGCCGCTCACCTGGATCACGGGCCAGCCCTCGAACTGGATCCGCACCGGGGCGCCGACGCGGACGATGGCGATGTCGCGGCCGTCGATGTAGAGCTCGAGGGCGCGCTCGATGTTGTCCGGGACAAAGGTCGCGATCACCTGCCCCGTCGAGACGAAGGTGGCGGCGTCGCCGGCGTTGACCCGCAGGATGGTGCCGTCGCGGGGCGCGCGCACGATCTGCACCGACTGCCGCGACAGCTTGACGTCGACGCGGCTGACCTCCGCGGCGGCCTGGGCGACGCGGGAGCGCAGTTCCTCCACGCGGATCCGCGCCTGCTCGAACTCCCGGCGCGCGGCAAGCCCCTGGTCGAAGAGCTCCTCCATGCGCCGGCGGTCGATCTCGGCGATCTCCAGCGCCGTCTCGGCGGCGCTCAGGTTGGCCACCACCTGCTGGCGCTCGCTGCGCAGCCGCTCGAGGAGCTGGGGATCGTTGTCGACGATGCGCACGATCGGATCGCCGACGCTCACCCGGCTGCCGTCGCGCACGTACCACTCCTGGATACGCCCCGAGACCAGCGCGTTGATCTCCTGCAGCCGGTCGTTCGGGTTGAGCGCGGTGACCTTGCCCGGCCCGCTCGCCGTCTGCACCCACGGCACGAAGGCCAGGAACAGCGCGATCAGGACGATGACAAAGATCAGGCTGAAGCCGATCGCCCGGGCGATCCGCGGCGTGCGGATGCTGTTGAGGGTGGTGAACTTGTCCCCGTGGACGTCGAAGTAGGGCATCTACACGCCCTCCCCGGTGCTGCTCGGCTCCATGCCGTGGCCCTCGACGGGTTCGCGCAGGGTCAGGCGTTCGAAGTGCATCTCGTCGCAGAGTTGCTCGTAGCTGTCGAACAGGCGCTGCTCCACCCGGCCGAGGTGGAGATAGGCGCTGAAGGTAAAATCGGTGTGCTTGTTGGTGAAGTAGATCACCGTGGTGCCCGCGCTCGACTGCAGCAGGTCCAGCGACGCCTTGAGGTGCCGCTCCGGCACCGCGTCGAAGACCTGCGCCAGCACGAGGACGCGCGGGCGGGCAATGAGCGCCGCCGCCAGCTTGAGCTGCATGGTCTCGGTGATCGCGAGCGGCCAGCCGGTGGTCACCAGCGGCGTATCCAGGCCCTCGCTGAGCTCGGTGACGGTCTTCTCCAGGCCGACCACGCGCATCGCGGTCATGACGTCGATGGCGTCGTCGTCGTCCGCGCTCAGGCGCAGGTAGTCGCGGATATCCGTTTCCACCGCCGAGGGCCGGTCGAGGACGATGATCTCCTGGCGCACCTCGTGGGCCTTCAGCGAGCGCAGGTCCTGGTCGCCGAGGGCGATGTAGCCGTTCTCGGGCTCCTCGTGGCACTTGAGGAGCTCGGTAAACAGGCGCTGGGCCACGTGGCTGTCGGCATAGGCGCCGACGCGGGCACCGGCCGGGATGCGGCAGTCCAGCGCCACGGTCGCGCCGCGGATGCTCGTGCGAACCGCCACGAAATCGAGGCTGGCGTCGAGCGGCAGCCGATGGATGGGCTCTTCCGGCCGCTCCTGCTCGATCTGCATGAACAGCGACAGCTCGTCCACCGCGGCGCAGAGATAATAGAAATAGTTCAGGTAGATACCGAGCTGGGAGATGCCGTACAGCACCACGGACAGCACCAGCTCGGCCGCCACCAGCTGACCGAGGGAGAGCTGCCCCTGGATGACCAGCCAGCCGCCCAGGCCGAGGAGCGCCGCGCTGCCCGCCGCGTAGAGGAACAGGAAGGACAGCGTCTGCGAGAAGTGCTGGCGGAACAGGTGGCGGTGCTGCTCGATGTACTCGCCGGTGAAGCGGTCCGTGCGCTCCAGCGCGTCGTCGATATGCCGGGCACTCTTGTAGAAACCGTTCGACTTGGCCAGGCCCTCGAGCCAGGCGGCGGTGGTGTGCTTGCGGTGCGACAGCTCGACGGCAGAGCGGATGGCGCGCGGGCCCCAGATGAACCAGACCAGCCAGAGCAGCGCGATCACCACCAGGTTAAACACCAGCAGGAACGGGTGGTAGAAGGAGGTCAGGACGAAGCCCGCCGCCGCCTGCAGGATGATCGTGAAGCCGCCGATCAGGATATCGGGCATGCGGATCATGACCTGGATAATGTCGAAGTAGCGGTTGAACAGCGGCCCCCGGCGCGTGTCCTCGAAGTGGGGGTTGCGCGCGTAGAGCGCGCGCAGGGCGATATCCGAGACGAGCCGTGAATAGAAGCGGCGCCCGAAGACGTCCATGATGTAGATGCGCAGCGCCCGCAGGGTCCCCGCGATCAGCAGCAGGCCGAACAGCGACAGCGACAGCACCACCAGCGGCGTCGGCAGCCCCGTGGCCGCCACGCTGTTCACGAGCATCTGCACGGACACGGGGGTGGCCACCGAGAGGATGCTGATGCCGATACCGTAGAGGACCGTGAGCGTGTAGAAACGGTGCTCGGGGCCCAGGATCTGCACAAAATAACGGAACAGCGTCGTCAGCGAACGCGTATCGACGGTGGGGGATTCTGCCATGGTGGGGTTTCTGGCCTGCGGGGTTGTCTAGTATACGTCCAGCCGGCGCGAGGGGATGCCCGGCGCCGAAAAAAATCGCTGCCGACGGGCCCGGCTAGACGACCTCATCGCCGCTGGCGAGAAGCGGCGCCGCATCGAGCTCCTCGGCGTCCATCATGGTTGCCACGCGCTCGAGGGCGGACACGATCTGGTGCTGCTCCCAGCTGGGCAGCCGCGAGAAGCGCGCCGAGAAACTCTCCTGCAGGGGCATGGGCGCCTCCCGCAGCACTTGCTTACCGAGATCGGTGAGCTGCACCTTCACGCGACGCCGATCCACGGCGCTGCGCTCGCGGGTGAGCAGCTGCTTGTCCTCGAGGCGGTTGAGGATCGTGGTCACCGTCGCCTGGCTGAGGCTGACGGCACGGGCGATATCGCTCGCCGTCGGCAGCCCCTCCTCGCCGATGGCGCGGATCACCACGAGCTGGGGGGTGGTCAGGCCCATGACCTTGCCCAGCTTGCGCGAGTGGATGCTGGTCGCGCGCATGATGCGGCGCAGCGAGACCAGCACTTCGTCTTCCAGTTCGGCCATGATCCTCGAGTGGTGCGTTTCCGCCAAGGCGCTTCAGGCCCCCGCCGGTGCCAGGGCTTCGCCGAGCGCGTCGCGCAGCGGTTGCAGCCAGGGCGCGTAATTGTGCCACTGTTCCTGCGCCGTGCGGAAGATCGGCTGGCGCACCTGCTCCGAGCTCGGCGTGCGCACGGCGCGCTCCGTCTCCCAGTAGCGCAGGCAGGCGGACTCGAAGGGCAGGTCGAGAAAATCGAGTATCCGCCGCACCTGCCCCTCGAGGTCGTCGAGCACATCCTCGTGCTGCACCCGCAGCACCTTCCCGGGCAGCACCGCGTCCCAGTGCGCCATCAGCTCGACGTACTCTCGGTAGTAGCGGCCGGTATCGGCGAGGTCGTAGCTGAACTCCTGCCCCTCCGCGAACAGCTGCTTGAAGTTGCTGAAGCAGCAGGCCATGGGCTCGCGGCGCGCGTCGATGATGCGCGCATTGGGCAGCACCAGGTGGATGAGGCCGATATGGCGGAAGTTGTTCGGCATCTTGTCGATGAAGCGCGGCGCACCCTGGCGGTGGATCCGTGTTTCCTCTAGGAAACGCTCGCCGAGGGCTTCCAGGGTTTCGCCGTCCAGGTCGTGCAGCACCGCCGGGTAGCCCGGGGTCCCGCCGTCCACGACCCGGCGCCTGAGCTGCTGGCTCAGGGCGAGGATATTGGGCAGCTCCTGGGTGCCGTCCACCTGGCTGTGCGACGAGAGGATCTGTTCGAGCAGGGTGCTGCCGGCGCGCGGCATGCCGACAATGAAGATCGGGTCCGGCGCCCGGCAGCCGGCGCCCTGCCGCGACTCGAAGAGCGCCCGGTCGCAGTGCTCGTGCTGCGCTGCGAGCTCCCGGGACATGGCGTCGGCGTCGTAGCGGCTGGCCGCCCGCTTCAGCCGGTTGCCCTGCGCATAGTGATGGAACGATGCCGCGTAGTCCTCGCGGTCTTCCTCGGCCTTGCCGAGGGCGAAGGACAGGTAGACCCGGTCCGCCGCGGACAGCCCCGGCGTGGCCAGGACCCGCTCCATGGCGGCGAGCTCGGCGTCGTCAAAGCGGTAGGTCTTCAGGTTGGCCAGCGAGTACCAGGCCTCGCCGTGGCGCTCGCGGCTCGCGAGCGCGCTGCGGTAGGCGTCCACGGCCCCCTCGTAGTCACCGCAGGTTTTCAGGGCGTGGCCGCGGGACGTGTGTGTCACCGGGTCGCCGGGGAGCTGCTCGAGCACCGCCGCGAAACCCGCGAGCGCCTCCTCGTAGGCGCCGGCCTGCAGGCACTCCACGGCGTGCAGGGAGCGCAGCTGGACGTTGTCCGGGTGTTCCTCGAGCAGCCGGGCGGCCTCTTCCCGGGCGCGGGCGAACTTCTGCCGCCGGCCGAGCACGCGCACGTAGTCGATGCGCGCGGGCAGGTTGCCGGGCTCGAAGGCCGCGGCGCTCTCGAGGAGGAACTCCGCCTCCTCGAGGGCACCGAGGCGGACGCCGATCTCCGCCAGCAGGCGCATTCCCTCGACGTGCTGCGGCGCCTCCAGCAGGAAGCGCCGGCAGAGCGACTCCGCCTTCAGCACCCGGCCTCGGGCGAGCAGGTCGGTCACCGCGACCAGCGGCTTCGGCAACGCCTGCAGGCGCTCGAGCTGGGCGGCGACCGCGGAGGCCGCCGCGCGCTCGCCGCGCGCCTCGAGGATCGC
>MDTG01084642.1_pt1 | contig 19623 bp, 16 predicted proteins | sample 811421 | NCBI WGS metagenome assembly MDTG01 (sample SAMN05326645, study PRJNA326480) | marine metagenome | isolation source: seawater | place: Pacific Ocean: South East | collected 2011
GCGCATCGTCGCCGGCGCCATGCTCGCCTGGTGCGTCGGCGGCGCCCTCGTGGTCTCCGTGCTGCCCGGCGCGCCCCTCGCCCGCGCGACCGGCTACCTCTCGACCGCGGCCCTCGCCATCGGCTTCGTGGCCATCTTCGTGCTGGCGGGCCGCGGCGCGCTCCGGGATGGCGCCGGCACGGTGGGCCTCGCCGTCTTCCTCGCCGCCGGCGCCGTCGGGATGGGCTACGCGCTCGGGGTCTTCTCCGCCTTCCTCGGGCTGATCGCCATCGGCCTCACGGTCTTCGCCTTCAGCGCGCCGCCGCGCCCGACCTTCGCCGCGGCCCTGACCCTCGCCATCGGCTATCTGCTGCTCGCCCTCCCCGTGCACCTCGGCGTGCTGCCGGACGTCGGGCTCTTCGTGCAGGCGCCCGACTCGGCGCTCGCGCGGATCGTGCTGATCGTCGGCACCGAGCTCGGGCTGCTCACCGCCTACGGGGTCGGGCGCCTGGCCCGGCGCAAGCATGGCCGGGTGGTCGAGGAGCTCGAGGCGGTCGTGCGCCGGGCCGCGCGTCGGGAGGCGCTCCTCCGCGAGGCCCAGGAGGAGCTCGCGCGGGCGGACGGCGTGGGCGAGACGGGTCGCTTCACGGAGCAGGAGCTCGAGGGCTTTCGGCTCGGCCGCGTGCTCGGGCGGGGCGGCATGGGCGAGGTCTACGAGGCGACGGGGCCCGAGGGGGAGGCGGCGGCCGTGAAGCTGCTCCGGCGCGACGTCCTCGGCGACGGCGACATGGTGCGGCGCTTCGCGCGGGAGGCGCTCGCCGTGGCCGCCGTGGACTCCCCCCACGTGGTCGAGGTGCTCGCCGTCGGCGGAGAGGACGCGCCCCTGCCCTTCATCGCCATGGAGCGCCTCGAGGGCGAAGACCTGGCGAGCCGGCTCCGGAGCGTGGGGCGGCTGCCGCTCCGGGAGGTCGTCGAGCTGGTCGAGCAGGTGGCTGCCGGCCTCGGGGCGGCGCACGAGGCCGGCGTGGTGCACCGGGATCTGAAGCCGCACAACCTCTTCCGGACGGGCGGCGCCGAGGGGGCGGCCCCGGTCTGGAAGATCCTCGACTTCGGCGTGTCGAAGATCGCCGGGAGCGAGACGCTCACGCGGGACGGGCTGGTCGGGACGCCGGGCTACATGGCCCCCGAGCAGGTCGACGGAGGCCCGGTGGATCGGCGCGCCGACCTGCACGCGCTGAGCTGCATCGCCTACCGCGCGCTCACGGGCGAGCCGCCCTTCGGCGGAGGCGAGATGGCGCGCGTGCTGCGCGAGATCGCCGAGGGCATGCCGCGGGACCCGCGCGCCCTCGCCGGCGTGAGCGAGGAGGTCACGCGCGCGCTCCGGGTGGGCCTGGCCAAGGAGCCGGCCGACCGCTACCCGGACGCGGCGACGCTGGCCGAGGCGTTCCGGGACGCGGCGCGGGGGGAGCTCGACGCGCGCTGGCGGCAGCGAGCCGACGCCCTGGATGCGCGGCGCCCGTGGCAGCCGGCGGAGGCGAGCGACGTGGAGGTCACGCGGGTGGTGCGGGGCGCGAGCACGGGGCGGTAGGGGCGGGGCGTACGAGGCGGCCGGTACGAGGCGGCGTACGATGAAGCGGCTCGGGGCCTCGCTGTCGTTCCTGGTTCCGTTGTCCCTTCGTGAACCCCTTTGGCCTGCGGGCACGGGCACGGGCACGGGCATGGGCACGGGACTGAAGCCTTTGGACTCCGTTGTCCCTTCGTGAACCCCTTTGGCCTGCGGGCATGGGCACGGGCATGGGCATGGGCATGGGGCTGAAGCCTTTGGACTCCGTTGTCCCTTCGTGAGCCCCTTCGGCCTGCGGGCACGGGCAGGGGCAGGGGCACGGGCACGGGTTGGAGCCTTGGGCTTCAGATGCGCATCGGCATGATCACCCCCACGAAGTCCGTGGGGCCCTCTCCGACGGGGCGGATGACGCCCGGGTCGAGCTCGCCGCTCAGCTCGAGCGCGACCTCGTCGTGGCTCAGCGCGCCGAGGGCGTCGAGCAGGTACTTCGCGTTGAAGCCGATGCTCAGCGGCTCCCCCGCGTAGTCGACGTCGACCTCCTCCATGCCCTCACCGACGTCCGGGTTCTGGCTGACGATCTTCATCGTCCCCGCGTCGATCGAGAGCTGCACGCCGCCGCCGCTCTTGTCGCTCGCCACCAGGCTGATGCGCTTGAGCGAGTCGATCAGCTTCGTGCGCAGCGCCACCACGCGCTTGCTCTGCGACTGCGGGATGACCTTGTCGTACGGCGGGAACTGCTCGTCGGCGAGCTTCACGCTGAGCTGCAGGTCGGCGCGTCGGAAGAAGGCGTTGCCGGCCGCGGTCGCGATGTCGACGCTGGGCATGATCGCGTCTCCGCCCTCCTTGCCCGCGGCCTTCGCGTCGGCCTTCGCGTCCTCGAGCACCCGCTTGAGCTCGGCCACGCCCTTGTGCGGGACCAGCATGCCGAAGCCGAGGGTCGGCGCGCCCTCGCCGAGCGTCACCTCGGCCTTGCTCAGCCGATGCCCGTCGGTCGTCACCATGCGCACCAGCTGACCCTCGCCCTCGAAGAGCGTGCCCGCGAGGTGCGGCCGCGTGTCGTCGCTGGACATGGAGTAGCTCGTGAGCTGGATCAGCTCCCCGAGCGCCACCGCGTCGAGCGTCGCCCACTCGGCCTCGCCGGCGTTCGGCAGCGGCGGGAAGTCCTCGCCGGGCATGCCGGGGATCTTGTACTTGATCTTCCCCTGCTCGAGCGTGACGGCCTGGTTCTCGCCGACGCTGAGCGTGATCTCGCCTTCGGGCAGCGCCTTGACGATGTCGAAGAGCGTGCGGGCCGCCAGGGCGATGCTGCCGCCTCGCTGGATGGAGGCGGGGATGACCGCGCTCACGCCCAGGTAGAGGTCGGTGGCAGAGAGTCGAAGCTTCTCCGGTCCCTCCGCGCTGAGCAGGAGGTTCGACAGGATGGGCATCGAGCTCTTGCGATCCGCGACGCCATGCGTGCGAGCGAGTCCCTTGAGGAAGTCTCGCTGCTGAATGGTGAGCTCCATGACGCTTGCCTCGATGGGGTGAGAGGTGAGGGACGGGAAGGGGTGGAACCGAGAAGGATGGGGCCGGGAGGAAGGGTGAGAGGGGCGCGCCAGGGGAGGAATTGAAAAGGAATTTAAATTAACGTCGTCGTCTTAAGGGGTGTGGATTGTGGTGGTTTGTTTGGAACCGACCGAGATCCTTGAGCTTCTCTCCGTGACGCGCCCGTGAACGAAATCGCCTGAGCTTGTGGATGACTTCGTCCCCGTTTCTCCCACAGGGTGGGCCCCAGACCTACCCACAGGGATGTCCACAGATCCCTGTGGGGTCGGCTCGGCCGTAGACCCCGCGGCGGGGTGATCGCAGACGGATCCCCGCACCCCGTCTATATTTCACCGGTGCGGGGCGTGGCAAGACGGAGCGTCACGTGTCGTCACGTAGCGTCGTGGGGCGGGTCGCGGGGATCGGGCTCGATGCTGAACGAGATCGTGGCGTCGGCGCAGTGAGATGCATGATGTTCATCGACGGTCGGGCTGCGCGCGCGGCTGTAGGTTTCGAAAGGAGGCTCCCATGAGCCGAGACACCGAGACGTCCTCCGAGAACGCCCCCACCGGCCAGAGCGCCGTCGAGTTCCCCACCGCCATGCGCGCCCACGTCGCCCTCGCCGTGAAGGATCTCGAGGCGTCGCTCGCCTTCTACGAGCGACTCTTCCAGCAGGCGCCGACGAAGCGCCGACCGGGCTACGCGAAGTTCGAGGTGCTGGAGCCGCCGCTGAACCTGACGCTGAACGAGGCCGCCGACGCGCGGGCGCCGGGGTCCTGTGCGCACTTCGGGATCCAGGTGAAGTCGACGGACGCGGTGGTGGAGGCGCATGGGCGCATGCGCGCGGCCGGCTTCGCGACGATGAGCGAGGAGGGCGTGACCTGCTGCTTCGCGGTGCAGGACAAGATCTGGGTCGTGGACCCGGATGGGCACCGCTGGGAGGTCTTCGTCGTGCTCGACGCCGACACGGAGGTGCACTCGTTGCCGCCGAAGACGGCGGGGGAGCGGCTCCCGGCGAACGCGCCGGAGGAGCCGGCGGCGGAGGTCGCGGCCGAGCGGTCGCCCTGCTGTGGTTGAGGCGCTCCCGACGCGCGCGCTCGTCGAGGCGCTCGGCCGGTACGTGGCGCGCCGCGTGCCGGCCGAGGCCGTGGACGACGTGCTCCAGGACACCCTCGAGCGCGTGGCCCGGGCCGAGCTCCGCGATGCCGAGGCGCTCCAGGGCTTCGCGTTCCGGGTCGCTCGGAGCGCGGCGGCGGACTTCCATCGGCGCCGCCGCCCCGAACGGCCCGTGGCCGAGCTGCCCGAGCGCGGCGTGGAGGAGGTGGCGGAGGCGGCGGTCGCGGAGGCGGAGGTCGACGTGCGCCCGCTCGCGGCCTGGCTGCGCATGGCGGTCGAGGAGCTCGACGAGCCGCTGCGCAGCACGATGCGCCGGGTGGAGCTCGAGGGGGCGACGCACGCCGAGGCGGCCGCCGAGGAGGGGGTCGCGCGCTCGACGATCAGCGCGAGGGTGGCGCGTGGCCGGGCCGAGCTCCGGCGGGCGCTCGTCCGCTGCTGCGAGGTGGAGCTCGACGCGCGCGGCGCCGTGATGAGCTACCGCCCGCGGAGCTGCGAAGGCTGCTGACGATCCGCGTGTCGAAAGACCCGGAGCCGGCGCGAGGCGCGCTCAGCCCGCTCAGCCCGCCGAAGTTGAACCTGACGTCAGGTTCAACTTCGCTCCGAAGGACTCTCGCCCGGCCGGGCTGACCCCTTGCAGCCGCCCAGCCATGCGAGATCACGTGGTTTTCGCCGCCCGCGCCGCCTGACGCCCGCCCGGCCCCGAGCCCACGCGAAGGCCGAGATGTCCGCAGGACGCCAGTCCGGCGCCGACGTGGGGTGTCTTCCGCTTCAAAGTTGAACTTGACGTCAGGTTCAACTTCGCTCCGAAGGACTCTCGCCCGGCCGGGCTGACCCCTTGCGGCCGCCCAGCCATGCGAGATCACGCGGTTTTCGCCGCCCGCGCCGCGTGACGCCCGCCCGACCCCGAGCCCACGCGAAGGCCCAGGTGTCCGCAGGACTCCTCGGCGTCCGCAGGACTCCCGGTGCCCGCAGGACTCCCCGGTGTCCGCAGGACTCCCGGCGTCCGCAGGACTCCCGGCGTCCGCAGGACTCCCGGCGTCCGCAGGACTCCCCGGCGTCCGCAGGACTCCCGGTGTCCGCAGGACTCGGGCGGTCGGGGCGGCGGCGGGCGGTCGACCGGCGAGGGCCGAGGCCCCCGTGGCGCATCACTGCACGTGGTAGCGGAACGCGAAGAGGAGCTGCGTGTCCGAGCTGTCGCTCGCGATGTCCTGGCGGAGCGCGATGTCGATGCCCACGCGCTGGTCCACGTAGCCGACGGCGGCCGTGAACTGGTTGAGCTCCCGGCCGTGCTCCCGGCGGAAGCCGATGCGGAGGGGCACCTGCCCGGCCACCAGGTACTCGGCGCCGAAGCCGAACACCATCTGCGACTCGTCGTCCATGGTCGTCAGGTCGACGAAGACGTCCGACGCCAGCGTGAAGGCGTTGGCGATGGTGTAGCTCACCGAGCCGCCGAGCAGCAGCGGCGCGATGGGCGAGTCCGTGCGGATGATGTTGTGGCCGAGCAGCGCGATGTGGAGCCCCTCGGTGGGCGTCACCCGGATCGCGGCGTCCATGGTGAAGGCGCGGAGCTCGGGCCCGACGCGCTCGTCGTTGGCGTTCCGCTCGCGCGAGCGGAGCTTCACGTAGCGGCCGCTGACGCCGATGGCGATGGCCTGGCTCAGCGGCATGCCGAGCGCGAGGCGGCCGTCGAAGCCGCGGTAGTTGCGGTCCCCATCGCCATAGAAGCCGTGGAAGCTCAGGCCCGCGGCGATGCGGTTGGTCGTCGAGTCGGCGATGGCGCCGCCGAAGGTCCAAGCGCCGTCGCTCACCCCGTACCCAGCGAAGGTCTCGGCGTGGTACAGGCGCGCCATGGAGAGGTTCGCCGGGTTGTAGGCGATGGCCGAGGTGCCGACGGCGGAGGCCCGGGCGCCGGTACCCATGCCCATGCCGCGGGTGGTCTCGTAGGTCTCCTCGCGGGGGATGTCGCTGGCCGGGATGGCGTCCCCGCTGGGCGGGAGCTCCTCCTGCGCCTCGGCGCCGCTGGCGGCCCCCAGGCCGAGGAGGAGGCTTCCGAGGATGAGCGTCGTTCGCGCTCCCCCGCGGCTCGCCCGCCGCTGATCCGTCGCTTCTGCCATCATCGTCGCCCCGCTTTTCACGTCGCCCGCTCCCGCAACCTGCGTCCGGGAGCCGCTCGCCCTAGCGGCGGCGAACGTAGCAGCGGCCCTGTAGCCTTCCAAAAAAGCGGTGGGACGGGCCCTCGGGGCGCGCCGCGTATGACGGATTCGCGCCTTGACGTGACACGTCGGCTTCCGGACCGCCCGCGGGTTGTCCCCATCCCCCCGGGATCACGGGAGGATCCCCCCAGGGATCAGGGCCGATTCGCCCCCGCGAAGGATCCTTCGCACCGAAAAACGTGAGATTCCGGTGAGTTGCAGAGATGGTGAGAAAAACCGGACCGTCGCTCGAGCCTGTGGAGGGATTTCTCCACAGGCGAATCTCACGCGATCCCCAGGATTTAGCGTGATCGGTCGAAAGTGCCGTAGACGTGACGACGATCGACTGCTAGCTTCGCTGTCCCTTCGGAAACGAGGGGGGCTCGGGGAGGTTTCGAGCCCACACGGGGAACAGAAGAGGGTCGTCGATCCCGCTCTTCGTTCGGAGCGGCACCAGCTCGGTGCGCTTCACGGATGATGCGGGTGGCCCTCGCGCGGGCGTCTCGGGGGAAACGTCGAGGGTGACCTGCGCGCTCCGTGTGGGAGAGGAGCGTTCCCAGCGCCGGCTGTCCATGACTCATCGTCCGTGACCCGCCGTCCTGTGATGCGCTCGCTACGCCAGAACGCTCCGCTCGCCCCCGACAAGCCAGCCCCCTGAACCCGGAAGGTCTTCCTCCCCACCTGTGGAAAGGTTGGGGAGTGGCCTCCCATTGCCTCGAGATCGCTGAGGAAATCTCCATGATCGACCTGTGGGAACGCGCGCTCGACACCCTTCGCGGCCGCCTCTCCACCGAGAACTTCGAGACTTGGCTCGCGCCGGTGCGTTGCCAGGGCGTCGAGGACGACGCGGTCGTCCTGCGCATCCCGAACCGGTTCTACGCCGACTGGATCAGCAACCACTACACGGACCTGCTGCTCGAAGCGCTGGCGGAGGCGGGCGGCGAGGATGGCTCCCCGCAGAAGCTGCGCTTCGAGGTCGACGAGGCGCTCCAGGAGCAGGTGCAGGCGAAGCGCACGGAGTCGAAGCCGGCGCCACGGCCGAAGGCGCGGGCGAACGGCGGTGGGGCGCCGAAGGGCCCGGCGCCGTTCCGCGTGTCGGACCTGAACCCGAAGTACAGCTTCGACAACTTCGTCGTCGGGCCGTCGAACCAGCTCGCCCACGCGGCCAGCGTGGCCGTCGCGTCGGCGCCGGGGAAGCGCTACAACCCGCTCTTCATCTACGGCGGCGTGGGCCTCGGCAAGACGCACCTGATGAACGCCATGGGCCACCTCATCCTCGAGGACGAGCCCAGCGCGACCATCCTCTACCTGAGCGCCGAGCGCTTCACGAACGAGTTCATCTGGTCGCTGCAGAACCACCGCATCGACGAGTTCCGGCGCCGCTACCGGGAGGGCTGTGACGTCCTCCTGATGGACGACATCCAGTTCCTCGCGGGGCGCGACCAGACGCAGGAAGAGTTCTTCCACACGTTCAACGCGCTCTACCACTCGGACAAGCAGATCGTCGTCACCTCCGACGTCTACCCGCAGCAGATCGCGGAGATGGAGGAGCGGCTCATCAGCCGCTTCCAGTCGGGCATGGTCGCCGACATCCAGGCGCCCGAGGTCGACACGCGCGTGGCCATCCTGAAGAAGAAGGCCGAGGCGGAGCAGATCCACCTGACCGACGAGGTGGCGCACTTCATCGCGCAGGTGGTGAAGAGCAACGTGCGCGAGCTGGAGGGGACGCTCTTGCGGCTGGCCGTGAAGGCGGAGCTGCTCGCGCGGCCCATCGACCTCGACCTCGCGCGCGACTCGCTGAAGGCCGTGCTGCCGGCGCCGGAGACGGCGCTCACGGTGGAGGACATCCAGCGGGCGGTCTGCGGCTACTTCAACCTGAAGCTGAGCGAGCTGAAGTCGAAGCGCCGGCACCGCGCCGTGAGCTACCCGCGGCAGGTGGCGATGTACCTCTGCCGGCAGCGGCTCGGCACGAGCTACCCGGAGCTCGGCGAGCGCTTCGGCGGCAAGGACCACACGACGGTCATGAGCGCGGTGCGGAAGATCAACGGCCTCCTCGAGAAGGAGGACGAGAAGACGGCCCGCGCGGTCGAGGCGATCGGGCGGAAGCTCGGGTTCTAGCCCGTTCAGCCCTCTCCGACCCAGACCTGCTGCGCGTTCACGAACTCGCGGATGCCGTGGGGGCCGAGCTCGCGCCCGTAGCCGCTCTTCTTGATGCCGCCGCTCGGGAGGCGCGGGTCGGTCTTCACGACGCCGTTCACGACCCACTGGCCCGTGGCGACGCGCCGCGCGAAGGCCTCGCCGCGCTCGGCGCTCGTCCACACGCTCCCGGCGAGCCCGTACTCCGTGTCGTTGGCCATCTGGATCGCCTCCTCCGCGTCGGCGACCTTCGTCACGCTCGCCACGGGCCCGAAGACCTCCTCGCGGAAGGCGGCCATCTCGGGCGTCACGTCGGCCAGCAGCGTGATCGGGTAGAGGCTCCCGGGCCCATCGGGGAGCTCGCCACCGAGGATGGCGCGCGCGCCCTTCGCGACGGACTCGCTCACCTGCCGGTGCACCTCCGCCCGCAGGTCCGCCCGCGCCATCGGCCCCACGTCGGTCGCCGCGTCCGCCGGGTCGCCGACCTTCAACGCGCCGAGCCGCGCCTTCATCTTCTCGAGGAAGGCGTCGTAGACCGGCGCCTCGACGAGCATGCGCTTGGGCGCGATGCACGACTGGCCGGTCGCGATGGTGCGGCTCTTCACCAGGATCTCGCTCGCCCGGTCGAGGTCCGCGTCGGCGAGCACGATGGCCGGGTCCGAGCCGCCGAGCTCGAGCACGCAGGGCTTGATCTCGCTCGCGGCGATCGCGGCGACGGCCTGCCCGCCGCGCGTGGAGCCGGTGAAGCTCACGGCGGCCACGCGCCGGTCGCGGATGACCTCCTCGACGGCGGGCGTCTCGATCAGGAGCGCGTCGAGGACGCCCTTCGGGAAGCCGGCGCGCTCGAAGAGGGGCCCGAGCGCCGCGCCGCAGCCGGGCACGTGCGGGTCGGGCTTGATGAGCACGACGTTGCCCGCCATGAGCGCCGGGGCGGCCACGCGGAAGGCGAGCCAGAAGGGCGAGTTCCACGGGAGGATCCCGAGCACGGCGCCGAGCGGGAGGTACTGCACGTAGCTGCGGACCGCGTCGGACTCGAGCTTCTCGGTGGCGAGGTAGGCGGCGCCGTGGTCCGCGTAGTGCTCGCTGCACCAGGCGCACTTCTCGATCTCGCCCTTGGCCTCGCGGAGCGGCTTGCCCATCTCCTCGGTCATGAGCGGGGCGAGCTCGTCCACGTCCTCTCGGAGCTGCGCGGCGACGGCGCGGAGGAGCTCGGCGCGCTCTTCGAAGCTGGTGTCGCGCCAGCTGCCATAGGCGTCGGCGGCGGCGGCGAGCTTGCGCTCGACGACCTCGGGGGAGTCGGGCTCGACCTCGCGGACGGTCTCGCCGTTGAAGGGGTTGGTGGCTCGGAGCATGGGGGCCTCCTCGGGAGCGCGTCTCGGGCGCTCGGGTCTGTCTGGGTTCGCGTTCGTTCGGGGGTCGCGCGCGGCTCGGCGGTGGCGCGGGGGCTCGACCGGGGCGCGGCGGGGGCGCGGGGCGCGGCGGTGGCGCGGGGCTCAGCCCACGACGTGCATCTCGTGGTCGAGCGTGAAGAAGGACTCGCAGCCGTCCTCGGTGACGAGGATCGTGTCCGAGATCCCGCAGGTCTTGTCGCCGTCGACGCCCCACATCCACGGGATCAGGTGGAAGGTCATGCCCTCCTCGAGGATGCGGTTGTCGCCGGCCTTGAGGCTGATCATGTAGCCCTCGTCCCAGCTGGGCGGGAAGGCGATGCCGATCGAGTAGCCGCTGCGCGTGATCAGGCTCGCGCCGACCTCGTTCGACATGATGATCTTGCGGACGAGCACGTCCACGTCGGAGACGGTCACGCCCGGGCGCACCAGCTCGTGCACCTGGCGGATGGCCTCGATCATCACGTCCTGCGCCTCGCGCATGGAGTCGCTCAGCTCGCCGAGGACCACCGTGCGCATCATCGCCGTGTGGTAGCGGCGGACGCAGCCGCCGACCTCGAGAAAGGCGTGCTCGCCGGCCTGCATGGTGCGGCCCTCCCAGGTCGCGTGGCCGATCATCGAGCGCGGGCCCGTCGTGACGTAGGGCAGCACGGCCGGGTACTCGCCGCCGGCGGCGAACATGGCGCGGCAGATCTCGCCGGCGATCTCGTTCTCCGTCGCGCCCTCGCGGACCGCGTCGTAGCCCGCGACCATGCCCGCCTCGGCGGCGTGGGCGGACCTGCGCATCAGCTCGATCTCCCACTTCGACTTCCGGATGCGCCCCTCCTCGACGATGCCGAAGCAGTCCTGCAGGTGCACGTCGGTGAAGGACGTGTGCATGCGGTCCTGGAGGTAGGCCGGGAAGAAGTAGCTGTTTCGCTCGTAGCCGATTTGCTTGTCGGCGAGGCCGAACTCCTTGAGGGCCGAGTAGAGCATCTGGATCGCGTCGCCCGTGTCGGCGAAGGGGCGCGTCTTCTCGACCCAGGTGCGCGCGTGGACGTTCGACTCCTCGAGCTCGCGCGTGATCATGAAGGGCTCGTCGTCGAGGGGGACGACGAGGGCCTGGAAGTAGGAGTAGCCGGTGGTCTGATAGTCCGTCAGGTACATCAGGTTCTCGGGGTCGCTGATGATGACGGCGTCGAGGAGTCGCTTCTCCATCCGCTGACGCAGCTCGGTCAGGCGGCGCTGGTACTCCTCCATGGGGAAGGTCATGTCGTCGCGGTCGCGCATCTCGTCCTGCCTCCGGGTGCTCGAGGGCCCGGGCTGCGGGCCTGGCCCGACCTTAGAACGAGTGGCGCGCGAATTGGCCGAAAAATTCGAGGAATTCGCTCCGAGAGCTCCTTCGATGGCGAAGGACCGGGGGCGGGGCGGCTCGAGAGGGTCGGGGGAGCGCGCGGGGAGCGCGCGGGCGCGCGAGAGGCCGGGATTCGAGGGGGCTCGGTGGGCGGTGAGGACCGCTCGAGTGGCCGGCGGTGGCGCCTCGGCTAGCCGGATCGGGGCCGCGGGGGCCTTCGAACGCGAAGAGTTTCGAGGCGAAGCGTGTGGCACGGCGCGTGCTGAGCACGGAACGAGGGGGATGCCGAGCATGGACGACCGCACGCACTATCCGTTCGCCGAGGAGGTCACCGGCGAGCCTTTCGAGGCGACCACGGTGCCCGTCGCCGAGACCTTCAGTCGGGCGCTCGCGCGGGCGTCGGAGGAGGCCGAACGGGAGGTCGTGCGCCGGGCGCTCGGGGCGATGGCCGAGGAGGAGGCGCCGACGGAGCGCTTCGATCGGCGCGCGGTGAAGCTGGCGCTGGCCCGGCTCGAGCGGCGCGTGCCGCCCCCGCCCGCGGCGCCGGCGACCGATCTCGGCGGCTTCCTGGCCGCGCGCGAGGCGGCGGCGCTGCGCGAGGAGTCGGCGGCGCTTCGCGAGGAGTCGGCGCAGACCGGCTCGGCGGCGCTTCGCGAGGCGTCGGCGCAGGCCGGCTCGGGGGTGGACGCGGAGGAGCCGATCATCCCGCTGGTCCGGCGAAAGGGCGCGGAGTGGATCGACGGGCTCCCGGATGCGGCGCGGCGCGTGCTCGAGGACGCGCGGGAGCTCCAGCCGAGCTGGCCTCTCCGCGAGCGCCTGCCCGGGTCGGTGGCGCGGCCGCGGCAGCGCATCCCCTCGCTTCGTCCGCGGCAACGATGAGGCAGCGACGATGAGCGCGCCGCTCCACGTGCCGGCCGAGACGGGGCCGCATGCCGCCTGCTGGATGGCCTGGCCCTACCGGGAGGACGAGTGGGTCGACCTCGCGGGGGCGCGCGCGGAGATCGCGGCGTTCGCGCGGGCCATCGCCGAGACCGAGCCGGTGGAGCTGCTCGTGGCGCCGGGCGTTCAGGCGCCGGCGCTCGGGGAGGGCGTGCGCGTGCGGCGCATGGCCTACGGGGACGCCTGGACGCGCGACACGGGGGCGATCTTCGGCTGGCGGGATGAGGAGCCGGTGGCGCTCGTCTTCCGCTTCGACGGCTGGGGCGGGAAGTACCGCATGGCCGGCGACGAGGACCTCGCGGAGCGGATCGCGGCGGCGCTCGACGTGCGCGTGGAGCGGCATGCGCTCGTCCTCGAGGGGGGCGGCGTGGAGCTCGACGGAGCCGGCGCGCTGATGACGACGCGCGACTGCCTCGAGCGGCGGAACCCGGGCGTCGACGTGACGGCGCGCCTCGAGGCGGCCTTCGGCGTGGAGCGGGTGATCTGGCTCGAGGGGCAGCTCGAGAACGACCACACGGACGGGCACATCGACACGCTCGCGCGCTTCCTCCGTCCCGGGGAGGCGGTGGCCATGGCGCCGGTCGACGGCGACCCCAACGGGGAGACGCTGCGGCGCCTGCTCGGGCAGCTCGAGGCCGCGGGCCTGAAGGTGCACGCGCTGCCCTCGCCGGGGGCCGTGGTGGGGGCGGAGGGCACGCTCCTGCCGGCGAGCTACTGCAACTACTACCTGGCGAACGGGCAGGTGCTCGTCCCGACTTACGGCGTGGACGCGGACGCGGAGGCCGTGGAGGCGCTGGCGGCGCTCTACCCCGAGCGGCGCGTGCGCGGGCTCGGGGCGCGGAAGATCCTCGAGGGCGGGGGCGCGTTCCACTGCATCACGCAGCAGCAGCCGGCGCGACCCTGAGTGGGGCGCGGAAGATCCTCGAGGGCGGGGGCGCGTTCCACGGCATCCCGCAGCCGCAGCCGGCGCGACCCTGAGTAGGGCGCGGAAGATCCTCGAGGGCGGGGGCGCGTTCCACGGCATCCCGCAGCCGCAGCCGGCGCGACCCCGAGCGGGGCGAGCCCGGCGATCGGCGCGCGCGCCCTTGCGGAGCACGCGGGCCGGCCCCCAAGCTCGTGTCGATGAAGCGCTGTCCCCTCTGCGGTGGCGAGGTGCACTACGTGGGCTTCTCTCGCGTCGAGTGCGTGACCGAGGGCTGCACCAACTACGCCGCGCGCGTCGCGAGCGAACGGAGCGAGGCCGAGCGCGAGCCCGATGGAGAGGCCGCCGACTACGAGCTCTGGGCGCAGGCCTTCGCGTTCTTCTGAGCGGACGCCCTCAGACCGGGGTGAGGAGGGGCTCGCCGCGGAGGTGGGCGCGGACGTTGCCGAGGGCGATCTCCGCCATGCGCCGGCGGGTGTGCTCGGTGGCGCTCCCGATGTGCGGGGAGAGCACGACGTCGTCGCGCTCCAGGAGCCCCGGGTGCACCTTCGGCTCCTCCTCGAAGACGTCGAGGCCCGCGCCGCGGAGCGGACCGGCGTCGAGCGCCTGCACGAGCGCGGCCTCGTCGACGAGGGCCCCGCGCGCCGTGTTCACGAGGATCGCGCCGGGTTTCATGGCCGCGAGCTCGGGGGCGCCGACGGCGTGGCGCGTCTCGGGCGTGAGCGGCGCGCAGAGGCAGAGCACGTCGGCGCGGGCGAGGAGCTCGGCCTTGGAGACAGGCGCCGCGCCCTCGCGCTCGGCCTCCGGGACGGGGCTTCGGGTCGTGTAGAGGACGCGCATGCCGAAGCCCTGCGCGCGGCGGGCGACGGCGCGGCCGATGCGCCCGAAGCCGAAGACGCCGAGCGTGGCGCCCGCGAGCTCGAGGCCGAGGAGGCCGGTCGGCTGCCAGGCGCCGATGTCACCGCTGCGCGCGACGCGCTCGCCCTCGCGGAGGCGCCGGGCGACGGCGAGGAGGAGCGCCCAGGTGAGGTCCGCGGTGGCGTCCGTGAGCACGTCCGGCGTGTTGGTGACGCGCACGCCGCGCGCCTTCGCCGCCGCGAGGTCGACGTTGTCCACGCCCACGGCGTAGTTGGCGATCAGCTCGAGCTCGGGACAGGCGGCGAGGAGCGCGTCGTCGATCCGGTCGCTCAGCAGGCTGACGATCGCCCGGCAGGGCGCGGCGCGCGCGCGGAGCTCGTCGGGGGTCGGTGGGCGGGGCGCCTCGAAGACGTCCACCTCCGCGTCGCCCTCGAGGAAGGCCGCGGCGTCCACGGGGAGCCGGCGGGCGACGAAGACGCGCGGGGCCATGGCGCTCAGCCCTCGCCGACGAGGTCGAGCTCGGTGCCCACGCCGGCGGCGGCCGCGGCGGCGACCAGGCGCTTGGCGAGGGCGACGTCCTGGAGCGCGAGGCCGGTGGAGTCGAAGACCGTGAGGCCGTCGCGCTTCGCGGGCACGTCGCCGACGATGACCTGGCCGAGGGTGCCGGCGAGCTCGCTCTCGGCGTAGGTGCCGTCGTGGAGCGGGACGTTGATCTCGCCGCTGTGGGTCGCCTGCTCGCGCTCGTCGATGAAGACCTGCGCGTCCTTCAGGATGGCGACCTCGAGCTCCTGCTTGCCCTCGGCGTCGGCGCCCATGGCGTTGAGGTGGGCGTGGGGCGCGAGCCAGGCGCGCTGCACGACCGGGCTCCGCGAGGGGGTGGAGGTGCAGACGATGTCGGCGCCGCTCGCCTCCTCGACGCTCACGGCGCGGCCCCCGAGCTCGGCGGCCAGGGCCTCGGCGCGGGCGGCGTCGCGGTCGGCGAAGAGGGCCTCGAAGGCGTCGCCGAAGACGGCCTGGTGCGCGCCGTGGAGGTAGCGCGCCTGCACGCCCGCGCCGACGAAGCCGACGGTCTTCGGAGACGCGATGGCGAGGTGCTTCGACGCGACGCCGGCCGCCGCGCCCGTGCGGAGGGCGGTGAGGAGAGTCGCGTCCAGGATGGCGGCCGGGTAGGCGCTCGCCGGGTCGCTGAGGACGTAGACGCCCATGACCGAGGGGAGGTCGAAGCGCTCCGGGTTCTTCGGGTGGCTGTTGACCCACTTCACGCCGGCGGCGTCGCCGAGGGAGGCCGGCATGGCGCGGAAGTCGCCGTCGTGCTCGGGGAGGTCGAGGTAGACCTTGGGCGGCATCTGGGCCGTGCCCTTCGCCTGGGCGGCGAAGGCTTCGGTGACGGCCTCGACGGCGTCCTTCATGTCGGCGACGCGCGCGACGTCGGCGCGGGTCAGGATGCGGGTCCGGCGCGGCTGGCTCATGGGCGAACGGGTAGCACGACGACGCGCGGGTGCCTACGGAGGCGCGGGGTGCGGGCGGACGAGGCGGGCGGAGGACACGCGGAGGCGAGCGGAGCGCAGGGTGAGGGCGTGCTGCGACGCGAGGGCGGGCGCGGCGCGGGGTGAGGACGGGCCGCGGCGCGAGGGCGAGCGTGGCGAGACCCCGACGGTTCGCCGGCGAGCGGGACGTCGGCGACGCATCGGGCGAGGCGCCCCGCTCGGGCTCACGAGGGGCGTCACGAAAGTCGATAGGGATTATTGGAGTCTGGCGCATCCTGGCGCCATTTCATGACGAAACCGCCCTCCGGGCCGGCTCGATAACCCCTGAGTACGGGGAGGACACGGCCCACCCCCCAACGCTACCGGGCGGTGGGGTAGAGAGGTGGAGGAAGAGAAGATCGTAGGGCTCGGGCGGGGGGCGTGGCAGTTGTGGCGCATTCCGCCGGCAGGCTTCGCGACCTCCCCAACCGGCGCGCGGTCCTGCCCGGAAGTGTCGGTTGGCGCGCTGGTCGGTCGCCGTCCCGCGCAGGACGTCCCGGCGCGCTGGTCGTCTCCATCCCGGCCCTCCGCGTTCGTCATCGCGCCGGAGGGTCCCGGCGCGCAGAGCGGTCGCATCCCGCCGGAGGGCGCGCGATCGGCTCCCCGGGACCCGCGTCCTCTTCGCGCTCCCCCGGATGGGCCGCGACCGCGCTTGCGTAGCGCGCGGGCTGGCCGCACGTACCCCTCCCGTGCGCGTCGACGTCATCATCCCCGCGCTGAACGAAGAGCAGGCCTTGCCGCGCGTGCTCGCGGCCATCCCGCGCCCGCCCGTCCGGCGCGTCGTCGTCGCGGACAACGGCTCCACCGATCGCACGGCCGAGGTCGCCCGCGCCGGGGGCGCGGAGGTCGTCCACCAGCCGGAGAAGGGCTACGGCGCGGCCTGCCTCGAGGCCCTCGCCCACCTCCGCTCGGACCCGCCCGAGGTGGTCGTCTTCCTCGACGGCGACTACTCGGACCACCCGGAGGAGCTCCCGCGCCTGCTCGCGCCCCTCGGCGCCGGCGCCGACCTCGTCATCGGCTCGCGCGTCCGCGGTCGCCTCCAGCGCGGCGCCCTCACCCCGCAGCAGCGCGTCGGCAACGCCATCGCCTGCGTCGCGCTCCGGGCGCTCTACGGCGCGCGCTACACGGACCTCGGCCCCTTCCGCGCCATCCGCTGGGAGGCGCTCGAGCGGCTCGGCATGCGCGACCGGAACTTCGGGTGGACGGTCGAGATGCAGATCAAGGCCGCCCAGCGCGGGCTCCGCCACGCGGAGGTGCCCGTCTCCTATCGGCCGCGCGTCGGCACCTCGAAGGTGAGCGGGACGCTCCGCGGCAGCGTCGGCGCGGGGGCGAAGATCCTCTGGCTCCTCGCCCGGCACACGCGCGCGCCCCACCCCGGAGCGAACGCCCGGTGAAGCTCGCGCTCGCGCTCTTCGGCAAGCCGGTCGTGCCCGGCCGAGTGAAGACGCGCCTCGCGCCCGCCCTCGGCGAGGCCGGCGCCGCGGCCCTCTACGGCGCGTTCCTGGAGGACGTCGTCGCCCGCGCCGGCGCCCTCTTCCCGCCGACGCTCTGGGTCGCCGGCGACCCGGCGCACCCCTCGCTCCCGGACCTGCCCCGGCGCGCCCAAGAGGGCCGCGACCTCGGCGCGCGCATGGAGCACGCCCTCGCCTCCGCGCTCACTCGCGCGGACGCCGTGCTGCTCGTCGGCACGGACGTCCCCACCCTTCCGGCGCGCCTGCTCCGCGCCGCCGCCGCCGCCCTGAGGAAGCGCGAGGTGGTCTTCGCCCCGAGCCACGACGGCGGCTACGTGCTCGTCGGCGCTCGGCGCCCGCTCCGTTTCGGAGACGTGCGCTGGTCGTCGCCCCACGCCCTCGCCGACTCGCTCCGCGCCGAGCCGGAGGCGGCCCTCATCGAGCCCTGGTACGACGTCGACACGCCGCGCGACCTGGCGCTCCTCCGGGCGCACCTCGCCCTCGACCCGGCCGCCGCGCCCCGCACCGCCGCTGCGCTCCGCGATCTCCCTCACGCAGCCGAGACGCGCGCCGCCGCCGCCCCCTGGTATCCTGCGGCGCGATGACGAACGAGAAGCTGGCCAAGCGCGTTCAGCAGGTGCCCGAGGGCACCGTGCTCTTCCGGGACGGGGACCGCGGCGACGAGATGTACGTCATCCAGCGCGGGCGCGTGCGCATCTTCACCGAGGTGAAGGGGCGCGAGAAGCTCCTGGCCATCCTCGGGCCGGGCGACTTCTTCGGCGAGATGGCCATCCTGAACGACAAGCCGCGCACCGCCTCGGCGGAGGTCGTCGAGGACGCCCAGCTGCTCAGCATCGATCCGAAGACCTTCGGCGCGATGATCGTCTCGAACACCGAGATCGCCGTGCGGCTCATCAAGAAGCTCGCCCGTCGCCTCGACAGCGCGAACACGCTCATCGACCTCCTGATGCACCGCGACCCGAAGGCGCGGACCATCCTCGGGCTCGCGCACGAGGCCGAGTACAACGGGCAGCGCCGGGAGGACGGCTCGGTCGTGGTGCCGCTGGACCGCGGCGGCTTGGCCAACCAGATCGGCCTCTCGGCGGACGAGGTCTCCACCGTGCTCCAGCGGCTCGGCCGGCTGAAGATCGTCGAGGAGACGGCCGAGGGCTTTCGCATCCCGGACGTCATGCGCCTGCACGAGTTCCTCGAGTTCCTGCAGATGCGCGAGAAGTTCGGCGACGAGTAGGCGTGGGCGGCAACTACGCGGTCGTGACTGCGCGGTCGTGACTGTGTCGTCGGTCGTGACTGTGTGGTCGTGACTGCGCGGTCGAGGTCGGTGCCGAGCTCGACCTCGAGAAGAGCCCGAGCTCCAGCAAGCCCGAGGCCCAGAACGAGCCGTGTCCGGGCCTCGGCGGGGGCGGCCCGGGCGCTCGCGACGGGTCCCGCGGAAGGGGCAGGGGTGATCGCCGGTCGGGGACCGGCGGAGGTCAGAACGGGATGCGCAGGCCGACCTGGGCGATGACGCCGTTGCCGAAGCGGTTCGTGTTCCAGATGTACTCGAAGTTCAGATCGAGCGTCGCCTCGCGGAAGACGTCGAGCGCCGTGTCCTCGAGGAAGCCCATGCCGAGCAAGAGCTGGAAGCCCGCCAGGTGGCTGTGGAACGTGCTCATCTTCGGGTCCGCCGTCACGTAGGCGTCCTCGGGCGTGTCGTCCGCGTATGCCGGCTCGTAGAAGAACGCGCGCCGCTGCCGGTAGTGGCGCCACCTCAGCCGCAGGTGCGTGTACCGCGCGAGCTGCTGGTACACGCGGAGCTCCGGCGTGATCGCGGCGATGTCCCAGCTGTCCCAGTACGCGCGGTAGATCACGTGGACCGACGTCCGCGTCCGCCGGATGTGCCCGGCCAGGCGTCCGGTCAGGCTCTGCCGGTGGCGCACCCCCGGGTGGTTCTCCGGCCGCAGCACGTCCGCCACCGCCACCCGCCGATAGGCGTTCGCCAAGAACCCGTTGAGGTAGTTGTACTGGTAGGTGACGTTGAAATAGACGACCGGCGAGAGCACCTGCTCGATGCCCGCCGTGAGCGAGAGCGCGTTGAAGCTCTCCTCGAAGGCGTCGGCGCTCGTCCCCTCGCCCATGAAGTCCGGCCGCGTCCCCGTCCCGGCCTGGAAGCGCTGCCGGATCTCGTCGTGGATCACGTACGCCCCGAGCCGCAGGGTCGTCGCCCGGTCGTTCAGCGCGAGCCCCGCGTTCAGCCCCCCGCCGATGGAGAGGTAGTCCGGCTCCCGGCTCACGCGGAAGGAGCCGGAGAGGTCGAGCTGCGCGTCGCCCAGATCGATCTCGCCGCCGAGCCCGACCGTCCCCTCGTGACGGATCTCCGTGAAGCGCACGTCCTCGAGCACGCCCGCCGCCTGGCTCGCGCTCGTGATCGCGTCGACCAGATACTCGGCGTTGACCCGCAGCCCGTTCGGCGCCTGAAGCCGCGTCGAGACCGCCGGCGCGATCACCCGCGTCGAGCGCTCCCAGTAGTAGTTCCCGCGGAGCTCCACGTCGCCGGTCCAGGTGCCCGACGCCTCGTCGGCCGACGCCGGGCGCGCCGGGACGAGGAGCGCCGCCGCCGTGCTCAGCGCGAGCGCGACGAGTCGAAGCCGCGAGTTCACCGGCGCGTCATAGCCGCTCGGCCCGCGGCGGGCCATGA